>Ga0208157_1000319_pt1 | contig 27873 bp, 11 predicted proteins | sample 5_EtaG_FD_184077 | JGI IMG/M metagenome (GOLD analysis project Ga0208157, IMG submission 184077) | Marine viral communities from the Subarctic Pacific Ocean - 5_ETSP_OMZ_AT15132 metaG (SPAdes) (version 2) | ecosystem: Environmental > Aquatic > Marine > Oceanic | place: Pacific Ocean | collected...
TGATATTATTGGTCAAGAGTTTCCAACACAAGAATATTCATTCCTCTTAGAGGCAACAAGATAAAATGCCTTTTACAAAGTACGCAAATCTAGACTTTGATCAGATAAAAACATCCATCAAAGATTATCTACGTTCAAACTCCAATTTTACGGATTTTGACTTTGAAGGATCGAACTTTTCTGTTCTGATAGACACGTTAGCATATAACAGTTATATTACAGCATTCAATTCAAATATGATTGTGAATGAATCCTTCTTGGATTCTGCAACTCTAAGAGAAAATGTTGTTTCTCTTGCCGGAAATATTGGTTATACACCACGTTCTAGAACTGCTGCAACGGCACAAATATCCTTTGATATAGAAACTAACGATCCCACTCCCACACTCACTCTAAAGGCAGGTATAGTGTGTACAGGGAGTGCTAGTGACACCACATTTACCTTTTCAATTCTAGAAGATACTACAGCAAATTCCATACCCACATTTGATAGTGGAGGACAATTTGTAAAAGGAACCGCATCATTTAATAACATCGACGTATGTCAAGGGATATATTTAAGGAAACAGTTTTTATATGATGGTTCTTTAGATCAAAGATTTGTTTTAAATAATTCTTTCATTGATACCTCCAAATTAAAAGTTTATATCAGTAAAGATAAAAACACTAGAGGTATAGAATATACTCTCAGTAAAAATATTTTTAATATTGATAAGAATTCTAGAGTATTCTTTATTAATGAAGTTCAAGATGAAAAATATGAACTAAGATTTGGTGATGGTCTTATTGGTAAAAAATTAGGAGAGGATGGTGATGGAATCTATATCACCGCAGATTATATTATAACTGATGGAAGAGATGGTAATGGTGCTTCTAATTTCTCTTTCTCAGGTACTTTAGAAGCTAGTGATGGTGATGTTGTTGATCCAGGAACGGTTACAGTTACCACAAATCAAATTTCCTCTAATGGTGGGGATATTGAACCTGTAGATTCTGTTAGGTACTTTGCTCCAAAACTATATTCCTCGCAATATAGAGCAGTTACTTCGAGAGACTATGAAGCAATTATTAAAGAAATTTATCCTAATACAGAATCTGTTTCTGTTGTTGGAGGTGAGCAACTAGATCCTCCACAATTTGGTACAGTACAAATCAGTATCAAACCAAAGAATGGTAGTTTTGTTTCTGATTTTGATAAAAATAGAATTGCATCAGATTTAAAACAATATACAGTATCTGGAATAAATCAGAAAATAACAGATCTTAAAATTCTTTACGTTGAGTTGGATAGTTCTGTTTACTACAATTATTCTCAATTATCATCAGAAGAAAACTTAAAAACATCTGTTACGAATTCCCTCAGTCAATATTCACAATCTTTAGATCTCAACAAATTTGGAGGAAGATTGAGATATAGTAAGGTACAGCAAGTTATTGACAATACTGATGCCGCCATTACCTCAAATATAACAAAGGTTATTATTCGTAGAGACCTAAAAGTAGCATTAAATACTCTTGCTCAATATGAATTATGTTATGGAAACCGTTTTCATGTAGAATCTCAGGGATTTAATATAAAATCCACAGGATTTAAGATTTCTGGAGAAAGTTCTACTGTATATCTAACAGATACACCCAATCTCTTAACTAATTTACCAAATAAAGAAGTTGCAAAAACTGGTTTTATATCTTTAATTAAATTTGATTCTGCAAATAATATTGTTGTAATAAGAGAAGCAGGAACGGTTGACTATGAAAAAGGTGAAATTATTCTTTTCCCTATAAAAATTACAAGCACTACCTCTTCAAATAATATTATAGAGATTCAAGCATTCCCAGAATCTAACGATGTTGTTGGATTGAGAGACTTGTATATCTCATTAAACATTTCGAAAAGTACAATAAATATGGTGAGGGACGTGATTGCTTCTGGAGATGAAATATCTGGGACCAGATTTGTTAACGATTTCTACAACTCAAGTTATTCAAACGGAAATTTAATAAGAAAGTAGCATGATACAAACAGGAATTGAATCAAAAGTCAAGATTCAGGACATAATTTCCAGTCAATTACCAGAATTTATTTTGGATGAGAGTCCAAAAGCAGTTGATTTTTTAAAGCAATATTATATTTCACAAGAATATCAAGGTGGTCCCATTGATCTTAGTGACAATTTAGATGAATATTTAAAGGTTGATAATTTAACACCAGAAGTTATTGTTGATAGTACTACATTGAATGGTACTATAACATCTACCGACACTATAATTAATGTTTCTAGCACTAAAGGATTTCCAAATCAATACGGTCTTTTAAAAATTGATAATGAAATTATCTCTTATACTGGAATAACCGCAAATAGTTTCACTGGTTGTATACGTGGTTTTAGTGGAGTTACTGATTATCATCAAGATTTAAACAAGGAAGAGTTAATATTTTCTACATCAACTGCATCAGATCACAGTAGTGGTGTAACTATACAGAACTTAAGTTCATTATTTTTAAAAGAATTTTACAAAAAATTAAAATCTACTTTCACTCCTGGACTAGAAAACATTACTTTCTCAGAAAGTATTGATGCAGGTAATTTTATAAAAAGAGCAAAAGATTTTTATTCGTCTAAAGGAACTGATGAATCTGTAAAAATCTTATTTAAAGTTATTTTTGGTGAAACCCCTTCTATTATAAACTTAGAAGATTTTCTAATTAAACCATCTTTCGCAAACTATGTAAGAAGAGAAATTGTAGTTGCGGAAGCAATTTCTGGGGATATTTCAAAAATTGTAGGACAGTCTCTTACGAAGAGTAATGACGAAGATACATTTGCTTCAATTTCATCATTAGAACCTTTTACGAGGAAGGGAAAAACTTTTTATAAAATTGAACTTTACATAGGTAATGATGGAACTTCTTCCGTTGAAGGTGACTTTGTAATCACACCAAATACAAAGTTGATTGAAAATGCATCTGTGGGAGATTCTATTTTAACTGTAGATTCTACTGTCAGTTTCCCAGAGTCAGGAACTTTGATTTCTGGATCTAATACTATCACTTATACTGGAAAAAGTATTAATCAATTTTTTGGATGTACTGGTATTAATGCTGATATATCTAAAACATCAAATATCAGATCGAATGATACATACTTTTCTTATGAGAACGGAGATACTTCCAAAAAGGTTGAATTATTGCTCTTAGGAGTAATCAGTGGTATACAAGAACAAAATAAAAATTTCAAAACATCTGAGGGTGATTTAGTTCAAGTCAAAACTCTTGGAGATAAGGTAAAGAATACAAATTCCAATTGGAAAGAAATTTTTGCAAATTCTTTCTTATACAATACAAGTTCTAGATATCAAATTGCATCTTTTTCTCAGGGTAAATTTACTTTAGAATCTCAAATTGATAGATCTAGTTTAAAAATAGGAGATGAAGTTGAAATATTGGAAAGAGGCACTGAAACTGTAGAAACTTCAATAAGACCAGTTTTTATTGTCAATATTTTAGATAATAGTTTAGATTTAAGAAATAATCCCAGTTTAGAATCGGGTAAGCAATATGATGTAAGAAGAAAATTAAATAAACTCAATCACGCTGGAGCAGGATTCACAGACAATTCTTTGGTATCTGATGTTTCAAACATTTATTTTGATAATGATGAGTTTGGATATGTTGCTTCAAATTCAGTACCATCGAGCAGAAAATTTATCGGTGATGAATCTGGATTAACTACTATTCCGAATTATACGAATAACTTTGGTATTGATTTTAATCTTAATTCTGTTAGTATTGCCAGTACTTTTAATTTGGGAGATAAAGATAAGGATGTATTCAGTTCTATACTTTTAGGAGGAACTCAAGTTCCATTTATAACAGGAGATGAAGTATTTTATTCAGCAAACTTACCTGGAACAACTCAACTAGGAACTTTAGTTGGATTAGAAACAGGAACTTATTTTGTAAAAAAAGTATCAAATAATGAATTTAAATTATATGGTTCACAATCATTAATAGAGTCTGGAGAAAGTTTAACATTTCAAAAACCAACTAACTCTATTCAAGATTTTATAGGTTATCATACATTTGTTTTAAATTCTCAAAAAGATTCCGAACTTGGAATACAAAAACTTCTTAGAAAATTTCCATTAGAAAAAAATATTGAACAAGGTTCTGGAGAATTGACAGTTCATAGAACTACAGGAATGTTGATAAATGGTGTAGAAATTAGCAATTATAAGTCTAATGATAAAATTTATTTTGGACCAATTGAAGATGTAAATATTTTATCTGGTGGAAAGAACTATGATGTAATTAATTTACCAATTATCAGAGTTTCTACTGGTATCGGTACTACCGCAAAAATTCAACCAGTTATCAAGGGAAAATTTGAAAAAGTATACGTAGATTCTCAAGATTATAATATTGATAAAATTACCTCCATTAATATTTCTGGTGGAAATGGAAGTGGTGCTGTTCTTGAACCAGTATTAGTTTCTAGATCCAGAGAAGTTTTATTTAATGCAGATGAATCTTCTACTGGTGGTGGAGTTAATCAAACCACCAATCAAATTGCATTCCTGACAGATCATAATTTTACTAATGGTGAGCAGATATCTTATAATTCTTTGAGCAATACTCCAATAAAAATTGGTACACTAACAAATAATTCACCGATGCCTGATAATTCGGTTTATTTTGTTGAAGTTACTAATAATAAAGTAGTAAAATTATATTTCAATTTAAGTGATTTTGAATCAAGAAGTAATCCTGTAGGAATTTTTACAGGATCTGCGGGTAGTCACAAATTTTCAACTCTTTCTACCAAAAAACAAGTTGACAGTATCAAAGTTATTGATAGTGGAGAAGGATATACTAACAGGAAATTAATTGTCAATCCTACTGGAATATCTACGACAGAGCACACGGTTAATTTTAAAAATCACGGATTCAATAGTGGTGAAATTGTAGAATATGATTATGAAACCTCTGAAATTTCCGGAATTTCTAAAGCAAATCAATTCTATGTTTTGAAGATTGATGATAATGCATTTAGATTATGTAATGCTGGTGTTGGAGGAACAGTAGTTTCAAATTATGAGCAGGAAAATTATGAAAAATTCAATAGCACTGGATCTGGAGAACAATATTTTAAATATCCTGATATTTCCGTCTCAATTCAATATGTTACTGCCGGAATTGGAACAACTACACAAACACTTGAAAATCTAATAGCAACTCCTATCGTAAAAGGTGAAATTGTAGATGCATATGTTTATCAACCAGGAACGGGATATGGATCAACAGTTTTAAATTATGAAAATAAACCACTAGTAACTGTAGAGAATGGTAAACTTGCTCAATTATCTCCAGTTGTTGTTGGTGGTAGAATTACTAATGTTACTATCAGTTATGAAGGAATACAGTACTATTCTGTTCCAGATTTAGTTGTTACTGGTTCTGGAACTGGAGCAGAATTGAGAGCAATAGTCGATGCTTCAGGAAAAATATCAGAAGTTAAAGTTATTAATACTGGTATTGGATATTCTTCCACAAATACAAAGATTCAAGTTATTTCTTCAGGACAAAATGCTATTATTGATCCTCAAATAAGAACATTGACAGTTGATGCTAACGCAAGATCTTCCACAGGAGAACTTCTATCAATTGGTAAGGATAAACTTCAATATACAGTATTAAGATACTTTGAAGAATTAAGAAATGCTTTCTTAGAAGATGAAAATATATCAAAAATTGTAGGTTGGGCATATGATGGAAATCCAATTTATGGTCCGCGTGGATATTCGGTTCCTGGAAATAAATCCTCAGATAAAAAAATATTGCAATCTGGATATGTAGTTGATACCAATAATGTAGTAGATAGACCGAATGGATTTACCGCAGGATTCTTTGTTGAAGACTATAAGTTTGATGGGAGTGGAGATTTGGATGAATATAATGGAAGATATGAAAAAAATGACGAATATCCAAATGGTGTATATGCATATCATGCTACCATAGATCAATTCCCATATTTCATAGGTAATAAGTACAGATCAAAGTTGATTTTAGATTCTAATCTAGATCAATCGTTTGATTTCAATAATTCTAATTTATTGAGAAATACTTTACCATATAAGGTATCCGAAGAAAATGCAAATTATGATTTTATCAATGAAACTAGTGATGTTTTAGAGCAAAAAATAGAAATTTTATCTACAACTTCTGCTTCAATTGAATCTGTAAAAATACAAAATGGAGGTAATGATTTTAAAGTTGGAGATAAACTGATATTTGATGAAACTGGCACCTCTGGTAGTGGATTAAATGTTGTTGTAAAATCTATAAAGGGTAGAGATATTACAAATATTGTTACAAATACAACCACTAATTTAAATTCTATATTTTCGTGGGAATCTCCTAAAAAAGTAAAAATTTCAATATTACCAAATCACAATCTCTTAAATCTAGATTTTGTTACAATATCAGGATTTTCAACAGAGTTAACATCTTTAAATGGAACGCATCAAATTACTGTTCCATCTTATACAGTTGGAAGATGCCTTTCAACAATAACGAGTGTAGCATCTGTAGGTCTTACGACAGAAATATATGTTGCACCAGTTCCAGATGAAGTTTCAATTGGTAGTAGTATTTCAGTTGGAACAGAAACATTAAAAATTCTTGACATATACAGAAATGAAAATATTTTAAGAGTTAAAAGAGGATTGGCAGGAGTATCTCATAGTGAAGGAACTTCAGTATCCTTCTTGCCAGATTCATTTACTATTTCCAAGTCTGTAGATAAGTTTGAATCTGCAGTAAACAACACTATTTTCTTTAATCCTCACGAATCTGTTGGAGTAGGAACAATACCTGGTGTTGGATATTCAACGTCCTTTGATTTTGGAGATATTGCCGTAGTCAGAGATATTCCAACAAAAGGTCTTCATATTGAAAATCATCCGTTCAAAACAAATCAATCAGTCATTTATAATGCTAACGGAACAACATTATCAATATCTACTGATGGCCAAACTCAAAGTAATATTCCATCAAATCTCTTTGTTGTCAACAAAAATCCAAATCTTATTGGGTTAAAGACCTCAATTAATGGTGAAGAGTTATTCTTCCATACTAATGGTGTAGATAATGACGAATATTCACTGAGATCTAACTTTACAGAAATAACTGGTGATGTTGAAAAGATTGTAGCAACCGTTTCTGTTTCTACTTCGCATGGACTTCAGAATGGAGATAGTATTACTTTAGATGTAAAACCAAATCTTTCTGTTGGTATAGGAACCTCTACATCAGTTCGTGTCATCTATAATACTGAGATTGGCAATATTGTCATAAACCCAATTGGATTTAATTCTACTGGAATCAATTCAACAACCAATGAAATCACTATTGCCGATCATGAATTAAAAACCGGAGATAAAGTCCTTTATGAAAATGGTCCTTTAAGTGGAATTGAATATTTTGTTTCTAAAGTCAATAAGAACAAAATCAACTTATGTGAAAGTTATTTTGATTCTCAACAAGTTCCTCCATCCATTGTTAGTTTTGCATCAACTGGAGGTCTAAATCAAAAATTATCTCTCATTAATCCACGATTGGATTTAATTGAAAATAATAACTTGGTATTCGATCTTTCTGATACAAGTTTAGTCAATTATAATTTAAAACTTTATACAGATTCTCAATTTAAAAATGAATTTGTATCCACAGGATCTAAAACTTCATTTAATTTATCCGGAGTAGGTACTGTCGGACTTGGAACTACTGCAACACTGACTTTAGAATATGATTCTGCAGTTCCAGAGGAATTATATTACAATCTGGAAAAAAATGGAGTAATATTAAATCCAGATACTGATGTTCAGAAAAATTCCAGTATTCGATATAATGCCAGTGTTTATAACAATACTTATAGTATAAGTGGCGTAGGAACAACAACTTTCAATTTAAATATTGATAAAAAACCCGAGAGATCTTCGTATATCTCTACTGATTGCGATACTCTAGAATATTCTACAATATCGATTTCTACAACTGGATCTGTTAAATCACTAAGTGTTTTATCTTTTGGATCTGGATATAAAGAAATTCCAATTCTAAAATCTACAAATTCTGTTTCTGGTTCTGATTTAATTGTTAACTTAGAATCAAGTGCACTTGGTTTAGTAAAAGAACAAAGAATTTTAAATAATAGATTTACTTATTCTTCAGATAAAACACTAAGACCTGAAGTTAGTGCATCTCCAAATTTAACATTAAAAGACTCTAATACCATAGACACTCTGACAATTTTAAATGGTGGAGATGGATATACTGAAACTCCAATATTAACTCTTGTAGATTCCACCACAAGAAATGTTATTAATTCTGGTTTATTGAATGCAAATATAACAGGATCTTCTGTTTCCTCCGTAGATATTAAAGTTTCTCCAAAGGGACTGCCTGATAATGGTACAGAAATCTTTACTACTAATAATACAAATGGAGTTGCTGTTGTTAAAGTAGAATCTTCAAATATTGGCATATTTACATGCTTTATATCGACACCATCTAGTGGATCCTTTGCAGTTGAACCATTTGCAGTAGGTGATCTTGTATATGTTGAAGGAATTCAAAAACTCGGCAGTGATGGTGAAGGATTTAATTCAGAAGATTATGGATTTAAATTCTTCAGGGTAAGCAATTATGATAATAGTCCTCCGGATAGTGTTAATAATAAAGTAACATTTGATATATCCGGATTAACTACAAACCCTGGTATTGCAAAGACTGTTCAAGATTTTAGTGGAGTTTTAATTAATGAAAATGATTACCCATCCTTTAAACTAACCCAGAAACAATCTACATTCTTAGTTGGAGAAACCTTATCCTCAAATAATCAACTTATAGGTTTGACAGTTGTAGAAAGTAATGGAAATCAATTAAAAGTTTCTGGACTATATGAATTATCTGTTGGAGAAATTATTACTGGAACCGCATCTGGTAATATTGCTACTATAGAAAAATTAACTGCTAATGAGGCAGTTTTTGATGTAAGTTATTCTAACTTACAAAATATTGGATGGGATACTGAAACAGGAAAATTAAGTGAAGATTATCAAGTCACTTCAGATAATAATTATTATCAAAATCTTTCATATTCGATAAAAAGTTCAGTAACATACAAAGATCAACAATCTCCTGTAGAAAACTTAGTTCATACTAGTGGATTAAAGAACTTTGCAGACACTCAAGTATCTTCATCTGTTAATGCAGGATTAGCAAAATCTAGTGATGGATTTACCATTGTTTATGATGTAATTGATCAAAAGAGAGTAGATACTATTAATAACTTTGATAATGTTGTTGATAGTGAGGTTGTTGATGAAAAATCGAAGTTCTTGAGATTCCAAAATAAGAGATTAACCAATTATACCGATTTAAAAAATCTCAACGTATTAAGTATTGATGATATCAGTAATCAGTTCTCAAATTTTGAAGATGAAAATACTGAATTCTTATTGATAGAAGAAACTGATGATGCATTATATAATAATTATCTGTTTAGAGTTGTCAGTGAAGATGGCAGTCAAGTACAATTAACAGATGTAACTACATTAAGTACTGGAAAGGAAAGTGTCATTGTTGAAAATGAATCTCTACAAAATTCAAATACTTCATATGGATCCTTTGATTTATTTGAAAATGAATTTAATGAAACTTTCTTAAGATTTGTTCCTGTTGATGCTTTTGAAACAAACTACAATATTAAATTAATTAAACAAACTTTTAATTCAAATACTGCTGGTGTAGGAACATTATCTGTTGGATTTGTAGATTTAACTGGATCTATAATTTTAGAAAACACTTCTGTTGGTATAGGATCAACTACAATCATTTCATTAAATTCTAGCAATTTTGAATCTCTTTATGTTAATGCACAAATAATTGAAACTGATACGAATAATATGAATTATGTGAGATTGTATATCGCACATGATGGCACAAATACTTTCATGTCCGAATACTATATTGATAATGAATTGAAGAGCACATCAGGAAATCAAATTGGTATATTCACTTGTACTGACTTAGGAGGTGGAGTTTTATCATTAGTGCATGAAAACACTTCTCCTAATCAACTTAAGATAAAAACGAGTATTGTTGGATTTGGAACAACTAACCCAACTGGAGCAGGAACATTTAGATTTAAATCTAATGATCAATCAGATGGACAGGAAAGAAGTGCAATTTATCAATCCGATTTCCAAACCACCGTTTCTTTAGCATCCACAACTATTCATACTTTAGATAAGACATTATTCAATGCATCAAAATCTGTAGTACAAGTCAGTATAGGTTCTAGTAAAGCACTTCATCAAGTCATGATGATTTTTGATGGAACTGATGTTTATACTCAGCAGTTACCTTTACTCTCAGTAGATTCTACCGAAAATACTTTAGACACTTTATCTGGTATCGGAACATTTGGTGGAGAAGTCTCTGGTAGTAATTTGATATTGAAGTTTTATCCAGATGATCAAACTCAGCAAACTGATATTGAAATCTTCAGTAAATCATTGTATACCGGAACAGATATTCTTAACAACTACAATGATTTAACATATGGATCTATTACTGAAAGTATTGATGAAAAATTCTACAATGCAATTAATGGTGAAAGAATTAATAGAAAGAACTTTAAACTGACCTCAAACAATATACCAATCTTCTCAAAACAATTTAATCCAAATTCAGTATCCTTAGCAGCAACCACTGGAATATTTACTATTGAAGATCATTTCTTCTATACTGGTGAAGAATTAATTTATACTCCAAACTCCACAATCGTTGGTGTTGGCACTAGTGCTATGATGACAAGTGCTACTGATCTTTTACCAAGTTCGGTATATGCTATTAAACTTACTGAAGATACTTTTAAAGTTTCAACATCAATTTCAGATGCAATAAGTGGAATTGGAACAACATTTACTTCTTTAGGAGAAGGAAATGCTCATAAATTTACTATGAAGAAGAAAAATTCCAAGTGTATTATTACCGTTGATGAATTGGTTCAATATCCAATTGCACATACTGGAATAACTCATACTTTATCAGGAAATATTGGAGGTACACTAGGAGTTAGCACTACCTTTGTTTCTTTAAGTGGAATTTCAACAATCAATATACAAGACATATTGTATATTGATAATGAGTTTATGGGCATAGTTAATGTTGGACTTGGAACTACAAATATTGGTCCAATTACTAATAGTGGAAGTATAAATCTCGTCGAAGTTAATAGGGGATTTGTTGGATCTTCTGCAGCATCTCACTCAGACTCTACTGTGGCAAGAATTTATAAAGGATCATTTGACATTGTAGAGGATGAAATTCATTTTGCAGAAGCACCTAGAGGAAATCCTCAAATCGATAGAACTAAATCTAATTTAGATTTTGAAACATCTTCATTTACCGGAAGAACATTCTTAAAATCTATTGTTGATAATAATAATAACTTACGGGATATTAATAAAGTTTATGATAATATATCTGATCAATTTACAGGAATAGGAAGAACATTTACATTAACTGTTGGTGGAGCAAATACTACTGGTATTGGAACTGAAGGTGGAAGTGGTCTTGTCTTTGTTAATAGTATCTATCAGTCACCAAAGACTGCAAATAATCCTACTATATTCAATTATGAAATTAATGAGAATAGTTCTGCAGGAATAACAACTGTAGAGTTTTCTGGAATAACAAAACCAAAGTCAGATCCTCTTGAATTTGTAACCTCTGATACTGATATTAACCTCAATGAAACTCCAAGAGGTGGAATTATAGTTTCACTTGGATCTACTCCTGGACTTGGATTTGCACCACTTGTAGGTGCTTCCGTAACTGCTGTAGTAAGTGGTGGATCTATTATATCTGTTGGATTAGGAACCACCGATAATCTTGGATCTGGATATAATGGATTAGTTTCTATTGGAGTAACTGTTTTTGAGGAAGGTCACTCAGGAACGGCAGCAGTAATAACAGCAACTTCAAATGTTGGTGCAGGTGGAACTTTATCTTTTAATGTTGTTGGTGGTGGCACTGGATATACAAACCCACAAATATTTGTTTCCGATCCATCATATAAAAACCTCCCTGTTACTGGAGTTTCTAGACTTGGAATTGGAGCAACAACAGATGCGGGAATTGGATTATTATTAGATGTCAAAGTTGGTGGATCTTCTACAAGTGTAGGAATAGGATCTACTCATTTTGAAGTAACAGAGTTTAAAATTTCAAGATCAGGATATGCATTCCAAAAAGGTGATGTATTTAAACCAGTTGGTTTAGTTACGGATTCTAGGTTATCCTCTCCAATATCCAATTTTGAACTTACCGTACTCGAAACATATTCTGACAACTTTGCTGCTTGGGAATTTGGAGAACTTGACTATATTGATTCTATCAGTCAACTTCAAGATGGACTTAGAACCAGATTCCCACTCAATTATAATAGTGAACTTCTCAGTTTCGAAGCTATTGAGGGAGAACCAATTAAAAATAATATTAATAATGTGCTGATAATTTTCATAAACGGCATTCTTCAAGAACCTATAACCAACTACGTATTTGAAGGTGGAACCTCCTTTGTATTTACAAAAGCACCTTTACCTGAAGATGAAGTTGAAATTTATTACTATAAGGGTCTTAAAGGTGCAGATGCCATAATAAATGATAATGTCAAACCAACCATAGAACCTGGTGATATTGTTCAAGTCAATAGTAACAATACTATTTCAAATACGATAAGACAAGAACAGAGAACAGTTTATGATTTAACGACTTCTGATACAGTTGAAACTAATCGTTATGCTGGTATTGGAGTTGATGATCAAAATCAAAAACCAGTTTCATGGACTAAACAAAAAATAGGTAAAAAAATTAATGGTGAGTTTATATCTAAAACTAGAGATTCAATAGAACCTTTAATTTTCCCAACCGCAAAAATTATTAAAAATGTATCAATAACTGATAGTGAAGTATTTGTTGATAATGTAACACTATTTGAATTCGAAGACATTAGAAATAATGAAGAAGCACCTGATAAACCATATCCAGATGGTTCTACACCATGCAATGCTTTAGTTATAAATGGAATTTCAACAACAGGGTTTACAACTGGATTGGTTGAAAATATCACAGGATTTAGTGTTATAAGTGGTGCTTCTGGAATTGTTACTGGAATCGGGGTAACTGGAGGTGGATCTGATCCATTATCTATCACATTCTCGATTATAGATACTGATTCGACACTCAGTGGTATAGAAACAGGATATCCTATTTACATTAATGAAACTAATGTTGGTAATGGAGTAACTGCAATTGATATTAGTGGTTCAGATTCCAACGTTATTGGTATCGGAACTACGTGTTTAGATAGCATTTATTATATTGCTGATTGGAGTTCTACCCAATTGATAACAAACGTACATGTAGGAGTTATAACTTGCTATGTACACTCTGATGTAAATACTGTTGGAATTGCCACTACCGGAAGTTATCCAAATGATCTTGTTGGAAGATACTCCTGGGGTAAATTGTCAGGTGGAACAAGATCTTCAAATCCAATATCTATTGGTGTTACTGAAAATATTATTTCTGGATTGTCAACATATCCAACAATTCAAAGAAGAGGTATTGGAATTAGAAAAACTGGTGCTCTTCCTAAAAGAGAACTTTAAATATATCGTATAAATATCTAAAAAACTATCAATATGGCTGCATTCGTAACAGATCAATTTAGAATATTGAATGCTGGTTCTTTTGTAGAGTCTATCAGTAATAATTCTTATTATGCTTTTCTGGGATTATCAAATCCAACATCTGTTGGTTTTGGTAGAACTTCTAATTGGAATACCAGTACAACCAATAATCCTGTAGATAATCTACAATATTTGTCTCATTATAGAGATACTAGTTTATTTGGTAGAAAAATTACTGCAGAAAATGCTAGAAGAGTTGTAAGAAGGATAGATTGGGTTAAAAATAATCCCTTTGATATGTATAGGCATGATTATGGACAAGGTAATCCTTCCCCAGTTAATAAGGCTTTAACATTATATTCCGCAGAATATTATGTAATTACTGATGAGTTTAAGGTTTATATCTGCCTTGATAATGGAAGTTCAGGATTATCACCTACTGTTCAAAGATCAACTGAAAAACCAACACATACTGGGACGCAAGCCGCCACACTGAGTGATGGATATAAGTGGAAGTATTTGTTTACAATATCACCAGCAGATGTTATTAAATTTGATTCTACAGAATTTATTGTTGTTCCGAATGATTGGGCAACTACAACAGATTCTGATATTCAAATAATCAGAGATGGTGGAAATTCCGACAATAATGATAATCAAATTCAAACGATATATATTGAAAATGGTGGGGATGGATATCAAGATGAACCATTTTCTGCTGATATTGTAGGTGATGGAACTGGAGGAAGAGTAAGTATAGAAACGACTAATAATAAGATAACCAATGTAACAGTGACAACAGGAGGAAAGGGATATACTTACGGAACTATTGATTTGAGTGGGACATCTGGAAGTGGTTCAAAATTGATTCCAATTATTCCTCCTTCTAAGGGTCATGGTCACGATATTTACACAGAATTAGGAACCGATAAAGTATTATTATATGCTAGATTTGATGATTCGACTAAAGATTTTCCTATAGACACAAAATTTGCTCAAGTTGGTGTTATAAAAAATCCACAGACTTTTGGAGAAGGAACGACTTTCTCTGGTAACGAATTTTCATCACTTTTTGCTATTAAATTAACTAGTGAAGTGACACTTAATGTCGGAGACCTTTTAACACAAACTGTAACCACTAACAATGTTACAACAGTTGCAAAAGGATATGTAGCTTCTTACGATAAAGAAACTAACATTGTAAAATATTATCAAGATAGATCTTTATGTTTTGGTAATAAACTAGATCAAACACACAATAATTTGACCTCTGCTATTGTAGGATTTAGTACTGCTATTGCTTCTTTAAGTACCGGAACTATAGACACAAGTTTCAATGGTAGTGTGGTGACAATTAACTCTAAACAAATTAATTTAGGAGTTAATTTTGAAAATGGACTTGCAAATCCTGAGATAAATAAAAAGACAGGGGATATAATTTACATCGACAATCGACCCGAAGTTCAAAGAGACTCTAGGCAAAAAGAAGACGTTAAAATCATTCTGGAATTCTAAAAAAAGATGGCACAAAAAACAGACTTAAATATTAGCCCATATTATGATGACTTTGATAAAAGTAAAAACTTTTATAAAGTTCTATTTAAACCAGGATTTCCAGTTCAGGCTAGAGAATTAACTACTCTCCAGTCTATTTTACAAAATCAAGTAGAATCCTTCGGAAGTAATATTTTCAAAGAAGGTTCTATGGTTCTTCCAGGAGCTATAACTTTTGATAATGATTATTCTGCGGTAAAATTAAATGCCACTAATTTAGGAGTAGATGTCTCAGCTTATATTAATAATGCCATTGGAAAAACTATAACAGGTCAATCTTCTGGAGTAAGTGCTACGATTAAAAATGTTGCATTTACAACGGATAGTGATGAAGTAGATAATTTGACAATTTATGTAAAATATGGCAATGCAGGTACTGATTCTGAGACAACTACTTTTACACCTGGAGAAGAGTTAACAGCATCCGAAAATATAACCTTTGGAAATACTGTTATTAATTCTGGAACAGTATTTGCTTCTGTCTTAGAGCAAGATGCAATATTTACTGGTGCTGCTGCATCTATTGATAATGGAGTTTACTTTGTAAGAGGAAATTTTGTCAATGTATCTAAACAAACTCTGATATTGGATTTTTATACAAATGTTCCATCTTATAGAGTCGGATTAAAAGTAAGTGAAATTATAGTTAATGCTAAAGATGACGATTCTTTATATGATAATGCAAAGGGATTTACAAACTTTGCCGCACCTGGTGCAGATAGATTTAAGATTGATTTGACCTTAGTTAAAAAATCATTAACAGATTTTGATGACACAGACTTTATAGAAGTTCTTAGAGTTGATGATGGAAAAATAAAGAAAGTAGTTAATAAAACAGTTTACAATATTATTAGAGATTACATTGCAGAAAGAACTTTTGATGAATCTGGACATTATACTGTAGATGAATTTAGAGTAAATGTTCTAGAATCTCTGAATGATAGAGTTAATAATGATGGTTTATTTTTAGAAAACGAACTTACAGAAGATTTAAATACTCCATCCGATGATTTAATGTGTGTTCAGGTATCACCTGGAAAAGCATATGTATCTGGATATGATGTTCAACTCGATGCAGCAGTAACTTCTGATGTTGAAAAACCAAGAGATACTGAAAACATATCAAGTATTAATGTTCCTTTCGAAATGGGACATCTTTTGAGAGTTAATAATGTTGCCGCTGCAGCAGAAGAACATGCAGAAATTGAATTAAAGTCTCATTTAAAAGGTGATGGTGGTTCTACCATAGGAAAAGCAAGAGTATATACGTTTAACTTAACAGATGCAGCATATTCTGGTGCGGCAACTCAATGGGATTTATATCTTTATGACATACAAACTTATACAAATTTGACATTTAATAGAAACGTATCTGCCTCTGAACTTCCTGCAACATCTTTCATAAAAGGAAAGAGTAGTGGAGCAAGTGGTTTTGCAGTTGCAGCAGGTGCTAATAGTGCTGTATTAAATATTTACCAGACATCAGGAACTTTTGTTGCTGATGAGGAATTATTAGTTAATGGTGTTGATGCATCATTAACCTTAAAAAGTTTTATTGTTTATGGCATTAGAGATATCAAATCAGTATCTCAAACTGGATTAATTAGTGGAACTGATTTTACAGCAGATGCTGTTCTTAGTTCTAGAAAAATTGCAGGTGTGACTGAAGCAACCTTAAGTTCATCAACATTCACAAGTCCAGGTAATCTTTTTACCGGCATTAAAGTAGGTGATATTATAAAATATCAAGCTGGAAATGCTGATCCTCAATATAATAGAGTTACTTTAGTAAACGGGAATCTAACATCTATTGATGTTACTGCTCTTGGTGGTAGTGATGTATCCGGCGTTTATGATAAGGATAAAGTAACAGGAACATATAATATAGAACTTGCAGTTCCAGAACTGAGAAATAATGAAAATGCTTCTCTGTTTGCAAGTCTTCCAGATTCTAATGTTGCTTCGATAAATCTTTCTAATTCTCAGTTATCAATAACTAAACAAATAGAGAACTTAACTGTTTCAGGTAATAAAGTACAACTCAATCTTACCAATGTTGGTATTACCAGTGCATCTTACGAATCATTTGATCAGGAAAGATATTCTGTACATTATAGTAATGGTGGAATTGGTGCAATTACATCAGACAATTTCGATCTATCAGGTAATGTTGTAACTATCAGTGGATTGAACAATGGATCAGGTGTTGTTGTAAATGCAACTCTTATAAAGAATGGTATTCAAAGTAAAATTAAGCAATATACAAGAAGTGTTTTAGATACTGTAGAGAAGTCAATACTTGTTGAATCCAATGTAACAACAGATGGTTTATCATATAACGAATATTATGGGTTAAGGGTTCAGGATGATAAGATCTCTTTGAATGTTCCTGATGTATCCAAGATTCTTGCAATATACGAATCAACAAACCTTTTAGATCCTACTTTAGATAAACTCAAATTCTCATCAATATCTCAAGTACACACTAATTCTATTATTGGGGAAGATATTATTGGATCTGATAGTGGTGCATTAGCAAGAATTGTTACAAACAACATTTCTACATCACCACTTACTGGAAATGACGATACACTTGGGATCGTTTATTTGAACGATCAAACATTTACTCCAGGAGAAAATGTAGTATTCAAAGAGTCCAATATAATTTCGACATTAGAATCAATAACTCTCGGAAAATATAAAAATATTACGAATAATTTTACTCTAGATAAAGGTCAAAGAAATGAATATTATGATTATTCAAGATTGGTTAGAGTTGGAACTCAAGTTCCAGAAAAGAGACTTTTAATTGTATATGATCACTATACGGTTGCAAATACAGATAATGGTGATGTTTTTACTGTTCTCAGTTATGATGCAGAAAGATTCACTAAAGATATTCCTCTCATAGGATCAAAAAATGTCAGAGCTTCTGATACTCTTGACTTCAGACCTAGAGTACCAACATTTGATCCAACAACAACTAAATCTCCATTTGATTTTGCTTCAAGAAATTTTGCTACTGGTGATCCAAAATTCACATTAAAACCTGGAGAGGGATCATTAGTCGGGTATGATTTTTATCTGCCTAGAATTGATAGAGTATATCTTGATAAATTTGGAAGTGTTGTTGTAAGAAAAGGTGTTTCTGCTGCAGATCCAAAACCACCATCAAATGAAGATGGTGATTTGATGCAATTAGCACAAATTAATCTTCCTGCTTATCTGTATGATACTGATGAGGTTGTTATATCTTCAATAGACAATAGAAGATATACTATGAGAGACATTGGTAATCTCGAAGATAGAATTGAAAACTTGGAAAGACTCACATCTTTAACTTTACTAGAACTTAACACAAAAACTTTAAAAGTTGAAGATTCTAATGGAAACGATAGATTTAAGAGTGGAATATTTGTAGATAATTTTAATAATAGTGATTTATCCAATAAAAATCTGACAACTTCTAATATCGGCAACGGAGAACTAAGACCATTTTCATTTAGAAACACTTTACAGCAAAGAGCAGTTCCTGCTGTAGAAGTACCAGAAAGTCAATTAGATTTATCACAAAATTATGAACTATTAGATCCAAACGTACAAAAAACTGGAAATGCTGTTACTTTAAAATATGATTCTGTAGATTGGTTAAGTCAATCTCTTGCTACTAGAGTTGAAAATGTCAATCCATTCCATGTTGTTGAATATAATGGATTAGTTACACTTTCTCCAAATACAGATACATGGATAAGAACTATCAGTCTTCCACCTCGTGTAGTAAATGTAACGATTAATAGAACAGTCAATAGATCAGAAGAAAGAATTGGTGCTAGAGATAGAGTTGTAGAACTGACTCCAGATGAATTTGATGAATTTACATCAACATCGGAAGTAGTTGGAAGAACAACTAATACTAATACTACTAGTAATACTGTTTCTGATGTCAGAACTGTTCTTGTTTCTTCAGGAGCAGAAAAATATGTTCGTTCCAGGAACGTTGCTTTCTTCGGAACTCTTTTCAGACCTCTTGCAAGACATTATCAATTCTTGGATAATCACAGTAATGTAACATTTATTCCAAAACTTGTTGAGATTGCAAGTGATACAACTTTAGCAAATTCTGGTTCTTCCAACAATTCTTTCCAGGCAGGAGAGACTGTAAGAGTATTTACTGCAGGAAATAGAATAGGGACTTTTAGATTAGCAACATCAAATCATAAAACAGGTGCATTTAATTCTCCAGCAACTACATACAGCATCAACCCATACGCAAATTCTGAAAATATAGCTTCAGGATATAGCCAATCTTCTAAGACTATAAACATTGATTTAAATTCATTGTCGGCAGAAGATCAGGGAAGTTTTAGTGGATATTTTGAAAAAGGTTCAAAAATAGTTGGACAAACTAGTGGTGCTATCGCATATGTAAAAGATTTAAGACTTATTTCTGATACTAATGGAACTTTATTTGGTTCATTCTTCATAAAAAATCCTCATGTAGATCCTGCTCCAAATCCCAGAATTCTTACCGGAAGAAAAACTTATAGATTATCCAGCAGTGCTACAAATGAAAAACCACTTCCTGGTAGCACACTGATTTCTGCTGGAGATTCTACTTATACAGCAAACGGAACTTTGAGGCAGTTACAGCAAGTAACTACACTTACCACAACAGTTACTTCTACTATAACTACGATTACAACCAGAAGAAATGTAAGGGCACGTAGAGTAGATCCACTAGCACAAAGTTTTGTTGTTGGTAGAGATATTGATGCTCCAACTGGGTTTGGTGATACTGATGATGATAATGGAGTATTTGTAACTAAGGTAGATTTATTCTTCGCATCAAAACCAAGTGGAGGTCAACCACTTACAGTTGAAATGAGAACTGTAGAATTGGGTATACCAACATTAGATATTGTAGGTGAACCAAAAACACTGACACCCGATCAAATAGCAACCTCGGCAGACGGAAAAACTGCAACTACAGTTGTCTTTGATTATCCAATTTATCTTCCACCCGGACAGGAATACGCAATAGTTCTACTTGCTCCAAACTCTGATCAATATGAAGTTTGGACAGCAAAAATGGGAGAAACAACTATTGAAACTACGGATCTCCCTCCTACAGAATCTGTAAGATATACCAAGCAATTTGCTCTTGGAAGTCTTTTTAAATCACAAAATGGATCAGTATGGACTCCTGCTCAAGAGTCAGATCTTAAGTTTAAACTCTATAAGGCAAAATTCACAGCAGACACGGGTATTGTTCATTTTGCAAATCCACCTCTTGATAGTAGTAATGGATATGTTCCTACTCTTGATCAGAATACATTAACAGCACTACCAAAAAATGTAACACTTGGCATTACTCCAATTACTCCTGCAAGTGATTCTACACTGGTTGGAATTTTGACCGCAGGTAGAAGAATTGCCGGTGCAGGAAATAGTTTTGGAACTATTGTTTCTACAGGAAGTAGTGCTACTGGTGCTAGTGTATTGAATGGTGGAGCAAATTATTCACTTCAGACTAATGCTTCTACTATCAATATTTCGGGTAGAGGTAGTGGACTGACTGTAGATATAGGTTCTGTTGGTATCGGTAGTAGTATTACCTCCGTTTCTGTTAATAATAAAGGATCAGGATACAAAACTGGAGATACTGTTTCAATTGTTAATGGTGCCAATACATCAGGTAGAAATGCAATCATCAGTATTTCTGCTAGTGGTCATGTTGACAAATTATTCCTTAGTAATGTTCAAGGTTCAATTCCACTTGGAGATTTAGTCTATTTTGATGATACAAATGCCAAAGTTTCTCTTGGTAATACTGATGTTACATCTTCAACCGAAGATTCGGGAATTAATTCTGGAAATTATTTCCAAGTTCAACACTTTAATCATGGAATGTATGCAAATAATAATAAAGTTCTATTAAGTGATATTTCTTCAGATACAGCACCCGCAGTATTAACGTCCAATCTTAGTGCCACAGCTTCATCTAGTACAACTATTTCAGTTGACGATTCAACAGTATTTACTACTTTTGAAGGACAACCTGTTAACACTAACAATCTTGGATATGTTAAAATTGGTGATGAAGTTATTGCGTATGAGAGTGCAGCAGGCAATCTATTAACTATCAACTCAAGAGCAGTAGAAGGAATTGCAGAGGATCATGCAATTAATGACACAGTAATGAAATATGAGTTCAATGGACTTTCATTGAGGAGAATTAATAATGTAGTTCATGATATTTCTGATATTGGAATTGAAAGTGATTCATACTATATTGAAGTTGATAGATCTACAAATGGAATTGATAGGTCTACAAACGGTTCATTGCCACAAGCATCGTTCTCAACATTATTGATTGGTGGTGGAAATAATATTAAAGCATCGGAAAATATCATGTTCAATAGAATTAATCCTAGATTTGATATTATTGCTCCAGGAAGACAAACTTCTGTAACTTCCAATATTAGAACTACATCAGGAACTAGTATAGATGGAAATGAAGTTTCATTCACACTTCCAAATACTATTGAAGAAGTGACACCAAATAGAGAGAATGATTTAACTTCTGTTCGTATGGTTGCTTCTAGAGTTAATGAATTAAATCAATCACAATTTGACAATGTATCTGGAAGAAGATCATTCAATTCTACCTTAACATTTAATACTACTGATGAAAATCTTTCTCCAATAGTATTTACAGATACTTCTACTGTAGAATTTATTTTAGATGATATTAACAATCCAATATCTGATTATACTAAAGATTCTAGAGTAAATTCATTATCAAATGATCCACATGAAGTAATTTATGTTTCAAATACAGTAAATCTCGCACAACCAGCATCTTCATTGAAGGTTCTATTAACAGCATATAAACCAAAAGTAGCAGATATAAGAGTTCTTTACAGTTTAATCAGAGAGGATTCTGCAGAAATAGAACAATCATTTGAATTGTTCCCAGGATTTGATAATTTGGAGTTAACTTCTTCAGGTGAATTGAAAGTAGTTGATCCTAAGTTGAATGATGGAAGATCTGATTCCAGAGTTCCTCCAAGTGAAAAAGGTCAATTCTTAGAGTATGAATTTACCGCAAATGATTTAGAAGATTTTAGTGGATATGCCATTAAGATTGTTATGTCATCAACGGATCAGGCAAATTCTCCAATAATCAGAGATCTTAGGACTCTAGCAGTTAAATGACAAGATTAACAAAAGTTAAAGATCATCCTCATCTTTATCGAGATGAGGATAGTGGTGCAATTTTAAATTATGACACTATTGGGTATAATCAAAGATTAAAAAAAATTGAGTTAGAAAAATCTCAAAAACAAGAGTTAGATAATATGAAAAAAGATATTGAAGAAATCAAAGGGTTATTAAAACAATTCCTAAATAAATGATTGCCTGGTGAAATGATATAAATATCTAGAGGTATATTAGCATCAATAATAATGGCTGTTTATGTATCCAATATAGTGATTGAAAAGGGATTTGATTTTGATACATCTTTCCAATTGGAGGATACTAGAACAAATGCACCTTTAAACCTCAGTGATGCCTCTACAACGGCACAAATGAGAAAACATTATGGAGCATCTACATCGGTATCTTTTGCATCTACAATCACTAGTCCGGATCAGGGAATTATTTCAATTTCAATGACTGCAAATCAAACAGTCGATTTGAAACCAGGAAGATATGTATATGATGTAAAAATTTTAAATGCTGGTAGAGAGTATAAAGCTGTCGAAGGCACAGCACTACTACGAGGGGGAGTAACTAGGTAATGCCCAATATTAACGACAGAATTGGTTCTCAGAACGTCATTCGTGTATTATCTAATGCTTCTGCACCACCAACACGAATAGTTAATTTAACTGACGTAGAATCGAGTAGAAAAACTGAAGATGGAATGCTCCTGGTATGGGATCTATCTACAGAAAAATTCTTCATGACAGATGCGATCGATTCCGCATCTTTAACTGTTACTGGTATTGCAACATTTTCTAATACAACTCAATCAACTTCAACAACCACCGGAGCATTGGTTGTAAGTGGTGGTGTTGGAATTGCAAAAGAAGTACATCTCGGAGAAGGGATTACGATAGCAGGGGTTTCAACCTTCTCATCTGCTTTAGATATAAATGCTGCCGTTGATATTTTAAATGGATTAAAGGTAAATCAAACCTTTGAATCTGTTGGAATTACTACTTTAGCATCCTCTGGTGGTATTACTACCACTGGTGGTAATTTGTTTGTTGGATCTAACTTAACAGTAGCAAACAATCTCAAAGTTGACGGAACATCTGAATTTATTGGAAATGCCACCTTCAGAGGAGGTACAATTGGTATTGGTGATTCTACCGGTGATGATATTGATATTGGTGGTGAGTTTGTATCTAACTTAGTACCAAATACTGATAATACTTATGATATTGGTATTACCACTCAAAGGTGGAGAGATGGGAAGTTTGCTGGTCTTGTAACATCAACAAATTTAAATGTCTCAGGTGTTGCTACTTTTAATAGTGTAGACCTCAATGGTGATGTAGATATTGATGGACGAACTGATTTAGATGAAGTAGTAATTGCTGGTGTTACTACATTCAATAATGCTGATGTAATTTTCCAAGGTGCAGCTGCAGGTCAGAATATAACATTTGATGCCTCTGAAAATGATTTAGAGTTTACTGATAATGCTAGAATAAAATTTGGTAATAATGATGATCTTGAGATATGGCATGATAGTACTAACAGTAATATAAAAAATTCTACGGGCGATTTTCATATTCGTAGTGATTCACTCGCACTCAAAACAACAGATAATAGTGAGAGATATCTTAAAGCTACTAAGAATCAAGATGTAAAATTATATTATAATGGCAATGAGAAATTTGCCACTACTGGTGTTGGTGTAACTGTACTTGGAACACTTGAAGCCGAATTAATTGATGGAGGAGAATTCTAATGGCAAAACCAACTACCAGAGAAGAATTGAAGGAGTATTGTCTCAGACAACTTGGTGCTCCTGTTTTAGAAATTAATGTTGCTGATGAGCAGGTTGAAGACCTACTTGACGATACTTTACAGTATTTTAATGAGAGACATTATGATGGTGTGGAGAGAATGTATCTTAAGTATAAGATATCTCAGGATGATATTAATAGAGGAAAGGCAAGTGGAACAGATGGTATTGGCATAACAACCACAACCGGAACCTCAAATATTGTTGGATTTGGAACAACAACATTTAATTTCTACGAAAATTCAAATTATATTCAAGTTCCCGATTCAGTAATTGGTGTAGAAAAAATATTTAAGTTTGATACTAGTAGCATTTCTGGAGGAATGTTCAGTATCAAATATCAGTTGTTCTTAAATGACTTGTATTATTTCAATTCTGTTGAATTATTGCAATATGCCATGACAAAGACTTATCTTGAGGACATAGATTTCCTTCTTACTACAGATAAGCAAATAAGATTTAATAAAAGACAGAACAGATTATATCTTGATATAGATTGGGGTGCTCAAACTAAAGATACATTCTTTGTTATTGATTGTCAGAGAGCATTAGATCCAAATGATTTCTCAAAAGTCTTTAACGACAGTTTTGTAAAAAGATATCTTACTTCTGCAATTAAAAAACAATGGGGTCAAAACTTAATTAAATTTCAGGGGGTAAAACTTCCTGGTGGAATTGAATTAAATGGTAGACAATTATATGATGATGGGCAAAGAGAGTTGGATGAAATAAAACAGAGAATGGCAATGGACTATGAAATGCCACCTCTTGATCTTATTGGTTAGTAGTCATGTCGTTAAATCCATTTTTTCTTCAAGGATCTCCAAACGAACAATTTCTTGTTCAAGATCTTATTAATGAGCAATTAAAAATTTATGGGATAGAAATTTATTATCTACCAAGAAAAATTTTTAAAACTGATAATATAATTCGTGAAATACAATCATCGAAATTTGATGATGTTTTTATGATGGAAGCGTATATCAATAATTATGATGGATATGCTCCTGATAGTGATATTATGACCAAGTTTGGTCTTAGATTGAAAAATGAAATAAGTTTGACTATATCCAGAGAAAAATATGAAGAATTTATTGCACCATTTTTAGAAGGTATTTCTTCTGGTATTAGAGAAGGAAAAATTACTGAATATGATTTTGCAGATTTAATTACAAGACCAAAGGAAGGAGATTTAATTTATTTTCCACTTGGTGAAAGACTTTTCGAAATTAAGAGGGTTGAATCAGAAAAACCTTTTTATCAACTCGGAACAAATTATGTTTATGAATTAAGTTGTGAACTTTATGAATATGAAAATGAACTCATTGATACTGCAATTGAAGAAGTTGATAACACAGTAGAAGATGAAGGATATATTACATCCTTAACTCTTACAGGAGTTGCTGTTACTGCCACCGCAACACCTATCCTTGCAACTGGTGGAGTTTCAGAAGTATTCTTAAATAATGATGGTTTTGGATATACCTCCGCACCAATTGTAACATTTTCAGCACCACAATCTGGAGTCAATACCGCAACTGCAGTTGCTATTACAACCAGTGTTGGAAATGTTCAATCCATAGAAAGAATTGAACTTATTAATGCTGGTATTGGATATACAGTTGCTCCAACAATAACATTTTCTGGTGGTGGAGGTTCTGGAGCAGCTGCTACATGTTCTGTAAATACATCAGAGGAATTTAATATTTTCAGAATTCAAATTGATAATAAAGGAAAGGGATATTCAACTACACCTGATGTAATAATTGATGGATCTGTTGGTTCTGGAGTAACTGCAACAGCAGTTGCAAATATCTCTAGTAGTGGTGAAGTTGACTCAATCAATTTAACCAGACCTGGTTTTGGATATACAGAAGCACCAACTATTAATATTACAGGACTCTCTACGGTTGGTTTTGGAACGTTCATTTATAATGAAACCATTACTGGACAAACTACAGGTGTAACAGCGGTCGTTAGAGACTTTAGAAGAGACTTTGATATTAGTACAATAGATCCTCCAATCAACTTAAGAGTGGCACTAAATACTGGTAAGTTTGGTTCAGGTGAAGTTATAGTTGGTTCAATATCATCAGCTAGATATGTTGTTGCAAGTTATGATACAGAAAGTTATGATAACCCATATGACGTTAATGAAGAGATAGAAACAGAGGCAGATAATATTATAGATTTTACAGAGTCAAATCCATTTGGTAGTTATTAATGTTAGGAACATACTTTTATCACGAAATTATAAGAAAAACTATTATTAGTTTTGGAACTTTGTTTAATGATATTTCCATTCGACACACAAAGAGTGATGGAACTATTTTAGATGAAACAAAAGTTGGTCTATCCTATGGACCAATGCAGAAGTTCTTGACAAAGATTCAAGAACAAGAGCAACTAACAAAATCAATTGCAATTACTCTTCCAAGAATGTCATTTGAGATGACAAGAATTCAATATGATGCAACTAGAAAAACAGGAGTAACACAAACTTTCAAAGCCGTTGATACAACTGATGGCAAAACGAAAAAAGTGTTTATGCCAGTTCCTTATAATATTGAGTTTGAACTTAATATTTTTAGCAAATTAAATGATGATGCTCTTCAAATTATTGAACAGATACTTCCATTTTTTCAACCATCATTTAATCTAACAGTTGATTTAGTCAGTTCTATTGGCGAAAAAAGAGATATTCCAATTGTTCTTGATAGTATTGATTTCCAAGATGATTATGAGGGTTCATTTCAAACAAGAAGAGCACTCATTTATACTTTGAGATTTAGTGCAAAAACTTATCTGTTCGGTCCAATTGCCGAGTCTACTGAAGGTCTTATTCGTAAGGTTCAGGCAGATCTGTATGCTGATACAAATACTCAAACCGCAAAACGTGAGGTTAGATATACTGCTGTTCCAGACCCAATTACTGCAGAACCAGGTGATGATTTTGGATTTACTGAAAACTGGGAATTCTTTGGAGACTCTAAAGATTATAGTCCTACTAGACAAGAGGATATTTGATTATCATGAATAATAATTATGATTCTATAGATGATGCTCTGAATATTGAGAGTGATATTGTGGAAACAAAACCGGTTAAAAAACCAGAGATTGTTAAATCTAAGGAAGATGATATAGAGAAGGATTATACCTATAGTCGTGCTAACCTCTACTCCCTTATAGAAAAGGGTCAGGAGGCAATAAACGGTATTATGGAGGTAGCAGGTGAAGGAGGCAGTCCGAGGGCATATGAGGTCGCAGGGCAGTTGATTAAGAGTGTTGCTGATACAACTGATAAACTGATTGATCTACAGAAGAAACTTAAAGATGTTGAAGATGAAGCAAAGAAAACTACAAACAACGTCACTAATAACGCAGTGTTTGTAGGTTCTACTTCGGAACTTCAAAAAATGCTAAAGCAAGGTTTTCTAAATAATAAAGAGTAATTTACTTTTTTATTGATGAAAAAGTGTAAGAAGGGATATTATTACTGTTACACTGATGAA
>Ga0208157_1000329_pt1 | contig 27324 bp, 14 predicted proteins | sample 5_EtaG_FD_184077 | JGI IMG/M metagenome (GOLD analysis project Ga0208157, IMG submission 184077) | Marine viral communities from the Subarctic Pacific Ocean - 5_ETSP_OMZ_AT15132 metaG (SPAdes) (version 2) | ecosystem: Environmental > Aquatic > Marine > Oceanic | place: Pacific Ocean | collected...
TTAGCTGTCATATCATCAACAACTAAATCAATGGTTCCGTCTCCATCTTGATATGTTGCTGCAATTCTTGTCTCAGTATTACCAGAGAACATTGCTCCAACAATGTCTTGTACCTGTTCTGTTGTAAGTGTGGAACCACCAGAAGAATCTGCTTGGTTAGTCCACTTACTTGTACCGTTATCCCACTTAAGTACTTGACCAGATTGAGGTGATCCACTTATAACAACGTCTGCTAAATTTCCAATAACAGATGATGTTGTTAGATGAGCACTTAGATCTGGTGGAGTGTATGAGAATACACCGTTAACACTGTTATAAGAAATAGAACCATCACCAGATGCAGTCTGAGGTGATCCTACTGATAGACCTCCTAATGTTATGAAACTACTAATGTTAGGAGGAGTATATGAGAATACACCAGAAACATTGTTATAAGACAGTCCTGCGGTTCCTGCTGAATTTTGAGTGACAGATAAAGCAGTTAATTGTATACCAGGAGTAACCTGATTCTCCCATGTAGCAGCAGCATTAGGACCACCACTGGTTAGTACCTGACCAGTAGATCCTACATCACCAGCAACACCAAGTTGACCTGATTTACCTGCACGGAATATTTCGTTCGCTGTACCACCACCACTATAGATTCTTACATCTCTTGGGTTAGCATTATTTGATGAAGCATAGATTCCAAGTACACCAGTTCCAGCACCATCAGTATCATTAAAGATTTTTGCTACATTGTTTCCAGACTGAGTACCAGCAATTAATATTTGACGATTTGCATCAATCTGAACTGCTTCTGTACCTTCTATATCAAAAGTAATTTTTCCTGTACCACCACCAGTATCAATTGTTTCTACTTTGGTATTGTTTTCTGCTATGTTATCAGCATTACCACTACCAGTTTCATCAGGACCATTTTCCCAAGATGTACCGTTGTATTTTAATACATGTCCATTTTGAGGACTAGAAATAGTTACATCAGAAAGTTCATTTACAGAAAGACCAGTTATGTAACTACTGAGATCTGGAGGAGTGTATGTGAATGCACCACTTGTATTGTTGTATGCAAGTCCACCACCACCTGAAGCACTAGCGTTAGAACCAACAGAGAATGCTGTTAGGTCTGTACTTACAGCAGAAAGATCTGGTGGAGTATATGAGAATACACCAGTACCATTATTATATGATAATGCTGCTGTACCTGCTGAGTTGGTTGTTACAGAAAGATCTGTTAATGATATACCAGCACCACCTGTTGCAGTTTGGTCAGCAGCAGCAATCCATTTAGATGAACCAGCATCCCACTTCAATACATGTCCATCAGTAGGAGTTCCAGCATTAACATCAGCAAGATCATTAATATTTGAACTAGCAAGACTTATTGAAGTTAGATATGTATTACTATCAACAGAACCATCTGCCTTTAAGAATTGAGATGATGTTCCACTTGTCTTGACAAATTTGTTACCAGTTATATCACCAGTAGATCCACTAATAGATGCTCTCCATACGTTAGTAGCGAGGTTACCAATATAAAGTCCAACACCATCATTAGTATTAATTCCAACACCAGAAGTAGCATTTAAACTAATAGCATAGTTTCCATTATTCTGTACATCAAATCTACCAGGAAAACTAGCAGTTCCAGTTAGGGTGATGTTTTTATCTGTAGTAGCACCTCTTCCAGCTACATCATCAAGTGTATCTGTTTCGGTATATCCAGTTAGATAACCACTTAGATCTGGTGGAGTGTATGAAAATTCACCTGTAGTATCGTTGTAAGCAATTGCTCCATCGCCAGAAGCAGATCCTTCAGTACCTATAGAAAGATCTGTTAATGCAATTCCACTAGTACCAGTAATGGTAAGTGCTCCAGTACCGCCACCTTGTCCAAAGGTGATTCCAGTACCAGCTACAAGATTTAATGTCTGTGCATTACCAGCACCATTATTTGTATAGACTATTTGAGATGTAGTTGCATTAGCATGGTTGAATACAAGAGTATTATCTGCTGCTGGAGTAAATGTAAACTGACCAGTTAAATTATTGTATGATAATCCACCATTACCAGAAGGTGTTCCTTCAGTACCTACAGTAAGGTCTCCTAGTGCAATACCACCACCAGATCCACCACTATCAAGAGCATTAACCCACTCTGTACCATCCCATTTTAAAATTTGATTAGTCTGTATAGAAGTGATATTAACATTGCTAATATCCTCAATGTCTATTCCAGTTAGATATGTACTAGTATCAACAGTACCATCTGCTTTTAAGAATTGAGATGCTGTTCCACCTGTCTTGACAAAACTAGTACCAGTAACAGATCCAACAACATTTAATCCAGTGGTACTAAGAGTAGCTTTTAGAGTTGCACCAGAATAATAATCAAGTTGATCTGCAACTATATCTAAGTCACTATTATTTCCGTTGTATATAACTTTTGAACCAGCAGCATTATATCCAAGTGTTGCAAATTGTGATGTTCCGATTGAAAACTGTCCAGTATCAGAACATATTAAACTACCTGCTGTTATATCATCAGTAGTTGTATTACCAGCAGCAGTTACTGCTGCTAATGTAGGTGTAGATCCACCAGTTTGATCTACCCATGTGGTAACACCATTTCCATCAGTCTGCAAGACCTGTCCATTCGTCCCTTCGTCTGGGGGAAGAACAAACTCATGATTGCCACTAAACGCTGAATGTGCTGGTGCTTTTATACTTACTTTGTGTGCGTTATTAACCTCACAATATAAATCAATTGCTGCTACATTTCCAGTACCAGTTCTTATAGCAACACTACCATCAGAAATAGTTACACCACCAGTAGATCCATTACCACCAACAGTAATACTGTTAAATGAATTAATATCTAAAGGAGTAAACGATAGTACACCTGTACTATTATCATACGTTAATGAACCATTACCACTCGCAGATAATGAAGTGACAGAAATATCTGATAGTGTTATAAAAGTACTGACATCCTGTGGTGTAAATCCAAATACACCAGTGGTGTTATTATAACTTAAACTTGAACCACCAGCACTAGGAGTATTATTAGTTACCTGTAAACCTTGTAAAGTAACCCAAGTCGCAGAGTTATCTGTTACTACACTATAGTTACCAGAACCATCTGTTACCATCAGACCAGCACTAGTGAAGTCTGCGTCCTGAATAGCATCACCAATTGAGGTGATAAAATTACTTAAATCTGGTGGTGTATATGCTATCGCACCAGTAGTGTTATCGTATGTTAAATTACCTGCACCACCAGCAGAATTGACAGTGACACTTAAATCAATCAAAGTAATATAAGACGCATTCAGAATAATCTGACTACTATTAAAAGTATGAAGGTCTAAACCTATTTCATTAATCTTCTGCCTTTGTACCTCGAAGGTATCAGACTTATTTACTATGACTTGTGCCATTGTGTTCTATCAATTGTTTTATTAGGGTCTTGAGTTCACTAAGTTCACTTTTAACATTATCCAATTCATATTCCATACTCCGTTGCTTGTTTCTGGATGCCTTATATTTGGCAAATGACGACCTATCGGTATTTATTATTGCACCTGTATTTACATCACGATATAAATGGTCTTGGTCTTTAACCTTTAGGTTGTTCATTAGTATGATGCCACTGCCCTCATATCCTGAATCTTAGGAACAAATGCAGGGTTTGTAGACTTCATGACAATCTTAACTGCATAGGATGAGAATTCTGGTAGATTCTCTATGCTGTAAGATAGTTCCTGATATGAAGACTGTTTCTCTGTAATACCACTGATAGCATTTTCAGAAGAAGCAATAGTATCTACATCAGGTTCACCTGATGTGTTGAAATAAATCCATTCAATATCCTCAAAGTTTTCCTGTGAAGAAGACTTCTTAAGTTTATAAAGGATCTGTAAATTCTTAGTATCAGTTACATTAGCAGTAAGTTTTACATCAATAGATGTAGCAGGATTTTCAATAGAAATTTCTTTAGTTACATACTTAGCAATTCCAGAACTATTCTTAGATTGTGTCTCAGAAATAAAATCAATACCATCTGAATATGATACTGCTGCAATTTCAATGAAACTTGCTTCATCTACTGGTTGATTTGGATATGAAATCAAATCCCCAACTCTAAAGATATCATTCAACTGATCATCTACATTAGCATTTCTATCAAAACTACTATTATCAATAAGTCTTCCATTGTAATCATCATTGATTGGTTGTTTATCATTAACAGTAGTTAATTCACCAGATTTACTATTCCATAAAAGTATCCTACCAGATATCTTATTGTCATATGTTTGGGCAACAACAGAAGGATTTCTTGCAGTCACAAATGTTGGTGGTGTTGTAGTATTTGGAATATCAAATGCAAATTTAATAAGACCAGTTGTTCCAACAGTAATAGTTCCAGTAAATGACTGACCACTAAATGTTAGTGTTTCACCAGCAACAAAAGTATTAACCGTAGTTACTTTTACATATACTGTGCTTCCATCAACTTTAACAATAGTACCTTCTGCTTTTGAAGTAACACCAACAAGAGTTTGATTATTATTAATTACTTCAGCACCTTGAAGACCAGATGCAGTGAATGAATATACAGGTAAGAAGGATACAATCTGATTCCTTCTACCATAACGTTCCTCTGAACCTGAAGAAGATTCAACACGGTTACTAATAGTTTTAACAGATGCTCTAGCAAGATCAATAACTGGACTCAAATGAGACACAGTAGATGATAAGTCTAATTTGTATAGTAATGAATTATTGATACCATTAGCAGTTTCATTAATCTTAGAAGCAACAATCTTTTGATTGATGAAATAGAAATCTTCATTTAAGAATGTTTTTTCATAATCAGTCTGAGAATATGATGTAAAGGTTCCAACATTATCATCTATTGGTGAAACATTGGTTGTTTTAACAAAACTATTAATCTTAGTCTGACTAAAGGTTAGATTGGATATAGAAGCATATAATTTTTCAAACTTTCTATTATATGTTGCTAGTACACTTGTACCACCACCGAAGGAATTACCAGACGCTCTAGTAGTTCCAGTGATGTTGTAGTAATCAACACCAGTATTAGAAACCTTATAAAGATTGCTATTTAAAGAGGAAGCAGTTACACCACCAACATCAACTGCATTCTTGAAGTAAACCCATGACTTATTAAGGTCGAAACCATTATCTCTATGATTGACCTTAACAATATAGTTATTATTCTTAAACAACGTTGATGTAGCAGTAGTATTTGCTTCTGCATTAGTTTCAATAGGATCGTGATCTAATGGTTCAAACCCTAGATTATCATTGGATAGTACAAGACTTGCAGTTCTACTAATATCAAAGTCTGCACGATTCAAGACAAACTTAATATCTTCAAATAGATCCTCTGTCCAAGAGTTTATATTTTGAGACTTAAACAGAGATCCTAAAGCAGGTTGCGTTGTTACAATTTGACTAGTAGCAATTTCAGTATCACCAAGTTTAGATGCCCACATTTCATAGTCAATAGAATCTGTCTCTATAGCAAGAGCATACTCGGTATCATTTTCAAGGTATACAGGGAAATCGAAGTTAAACTTGGTAGGAGTGATTGATTGTGTCTCTCCTTCAACATCAATAGCAATACCCATTCTTACTGCTGGAGTATCAATAGTAATTTCAGATTCTATTACAGCACCAGCATTACCAGATCCTGTTCCTCTAAGAACAATTGATGGTGGTTCTGTATATCCTGAACCAGAAAGAGATATCTCTGCATCATATACAAGACCTTGAGAAACCCTAACTGTAGCAGTAGCATTACCACCACCAGGAAGTTGAGGACTTTCTATTGTAATGATTGCAGATTCGTAACCACTACCTATACTAGAAACATTCAAACTAGTTACACGACCAGAATCCTTAGCAATGGTAAGTGTGAATTGTGTATTGTTAGCATTATTAGCTTGTGTGATAGATGCAACAGTTAATAGTTCATCTTGAACAAAACTCTTACCGTTGTTATTGTCTAATACAATTGTATATACTTGGTCATTTGTTAATGTATAATTACCTGTTGTACTAGCAACAATCTCAATATTATTTTTATCAATAACTTTACTGATAGGACCAGAAGCATTGGATTTAGATCCAGTTATACTTTCACCTTTTGTAATATTAAGTGTATCACTTGAGACTACTTTTAAGAATGTTTCTGGTGTTAATACTTTCTGAGTACCAGGAATAATATTCTTGCCTGGTTTTCCACTAACAACATCAGTTAGATAAACTCTCAATGGAATATTTTCACTCTTCTTATTAAAGAATAGATCTAAACTTGTAGTAAATACACCACCATCAAATCCATCAACTTTAAATGTCTGAGCAAATGGGTTAGGTCTTACTGGGTTTTCAGTATTACTATCAATAATCTGTGTACCTTCATTCGCTTTAAAGAATGCAGGTCTTGTAGATATAATCGAAGAAGGATTCTCTGGAACTATACCTGTAGCATAGAACTTAACTTCAGCAAATGTTTCTACATCCTTTGTATCAACATCAGTCGAACTAGATGTAAATCTGATTGTCTTAACACCTGTACTAAATCTCAATTCATCAGCATCTGTATCATATGATACAGTGTCAACATTTCCAGTCCATACAGCATTTTCTCTAGGTGGAACACCAGCAGGAACAAGGATAACACCACTTGCATTACCATTATTATCTGTAGTGATAGAACCATTAAATGCTGACAGTGAGTTAGCAGCAATACCAGTATACTTAAGGTCAGGATTTACCCATCTAGCAATATCTCTGCCTTCCATAAAGACATAGACCTTTGTATTTGGTTTTAATCTATTAATTTTAAACTTAACAGGGATACTTCTAGCAAAGTATGATAGTGATGTAACAACAACGTTGGATCCTACACCCTTAGTTACTAGTCCCTTACCAACTTCATTGTTCTGTGGACTAATATTAGAAGATGTTCCTACAGCAGCAGTAGCAACATTAGAATCTGCAATATTAGAATTAACTTCTGCAAATGATCCAATGTTATAGAATGCTTGGTTAGCACCTAACCAATTAACTTTATATGAATTATAAAGACTTGAGAATGCTTCCTTTAAATTTTCCTTAGCAAGGAATATAGAGTATAGATTAGTATTATTATCTGTTACTAAAGGTTCTACACTATTGTCATACCAAGAATCTACACTAGGACCAATAAATGAATCACCAACATATTGAAGAACAACAAATGGGTTGGGATTAACTGTCTTAGTAGCAAAGTTATTTCCTAGTAATTCTAATTCTGTGTATGGAAGAGTAACTATATCACCAGTCTTCTGATAACCAGAAACAGATCTTTGATCATCTCTATTATTAACTTCAATTAATTCGATAGAATCTTCTTTTGCTTGAGAACGTAATACAGACTGTTGTGTATCAATAGAACATTTATAGTCTATTGATTTTAGGGATCCAATCCTATGAGTCTCAAAATTGTCTACAATGAAACCACTCTTAAAGCGATTGACACCAGCAGCATCTGTAATCTGCATATTAAGAGCTTGTTGCTCAAGAATACTTAACGTAGTGTAATATTCTAGTCTCTCAATACGTTTCTCCAACTTACCAATGTCACGCATTGTGTAACGACGGTTATCGACTGGAGTAATCCTTACATCCTTACCTGATTGTGTGAAAGCAGGTATGTACATATAGTACAATGCAATAGCATCACTAATAACATCTGGTTTAGATGGGTTGAGTGAAGAATTACCTTCCTTAACAATAAACTGACCTTTCTTATTCAAGAACAATCCATCAATCCTATCAAGGTATTGTGTCTGTGTGAATGAGAATGTATATTCGAGATTTGAATCAGGAGCAGGAGTACTAGAAACAATACCACCAGTTCCAGTGAATGATCTACTATTAGGTGAAGATAGTAATGATGTATTCTGAAATCCACCAATAATAGCATCGTTATCAACTTTAGGTCTAAAATCTAAAACATCTTTAAGAGATACCTTACCTAATACAGGTGAATTGAATGAAGGAATTTCTTCTGGTCCTACACCAGCTTCATGTAAGTATGAATCAACAGTAATGAAATCACCAGAAGTATGATCAAAGTAATCAAAAGCAACTACTAACTGTCCTACAGGTGCTTCAAAACCAGGTTTAATGACAAGTCTAGAGATATCATATATTGTGTCTCTTTGACCATCGTCAAATGTAAACCTATTAGTAACATCAGTACCAGTAACCAAGTTACCTGACTTATCAACTACAGGAGGTGTTGAACTAGATCCTTCATAAACATATCTCAAGTTAAATGCATCTGCATAACTGAATACATCTAAAGACTCTGTATCATAATCTCTACCTCTAAAAGGTACAATTTTGTCACCAGCAGACTCAACAATAATTCTCTTGTTTAAGTTTGCTGTCTTGAGTCTTGGTTTTGCTTTAGTAACTTCTAAAGTAGCAGTTAGTTTTAATGTAGGATATGTTGTATATGATGTAGATCCAAAATAATTTGAAGGTAGATTCAACTTAACACTACCAGAAGTTAAACCACTAGCAGCATCAGTAGATGCCTTTATCTCAACCTGATCTGAAGTGATATAAACTACATCACCAGCAGCAACATCAGGAGCATCTCCTGCATCAAGTACTGTGATTAGGAAGTTGCTTTCACTAAATGATACAAATCTTTGAGTTCCAAATGGGAGTTGAGCAGCAAAAGTAATAGAACCAGCACCACCAGAACCAGTAGATATAAAATCTCTCCTGAGATAGTAGGTAATCTTGGAATCATCAGAAGTAGCAACAATAGAACTTATTTGATTGGAACCAGTTTTATAAAGAAGAGTTCCTTGATTAAAGTTATCAATAGATGGTCTTACTCTAACAACACTAGCATTAGTAACAGTATTAGGTAGTGACCTATCTAAGTAAATTCTTGATTTGTATACACCAGCAGGTTCTGTTGATTGTTGTACAACACCTCTTACAAGATTTCCAGTATCATCTGTAAACTGAACCAAATCTCCATGAATAACAAATGTTGTTGCATCTCCACCAAATCCTGTACACTCAATATACTTTCTTCCTTTGTTTCCACTGAAAGTAAAATCAGTTACTGAAACAACCTCAGAATACTTCTCTTTGTTAATCTCAATATCTGCTGTGAATATATTAGAATTACCAGATCCAAATTGAGAGTAGAATGACTTAACATTCTGTGGTGTGTATGTTGTAACAGCATTTCTTACTAGAACTGGAACAACAACTGCTTGTGATGAAGCACCAGCATCAACAATCTCGACTAGAGGTGGTTGTGAGTATTCAACTCCAGCAGCATCTCTGTCTATAATGCCTACACTATAAACTAACTGATCTCCACTGACATTAACAAGTATCTTAGAGTTATCATATTCAACTCCATCAATTCTAATTGTTGCTGTAGAAGAATGATTTGCTCCTCTATTAGTAACAACAAAATGAGATATAGTATTGTCTTTTGCAATCCTTAAAGTATTACCTGCTTCATCAGCAATAACTTCACCACTCTTGAATACACCAAACAATCCTTTGATCATCAAGGTTTTATTTGAAGTATATGATCCTGTAGATGTTCCTTCTACTACACCATATGCACCACTGCTAAGACCTCTAATATACTGTCCTGGAGTAAAACTACCAGAAACTAAAATCTTATCATCTAATTGTATCTTAGTAAAGAAGTTAGGATCAAAATAAGAAAATCCAAATGTACTATTATATGTTGCATCACCATTAGATAATCTACCTTTAGATATAATAATATCAGTATCAGAATTAAATCCAATTCCTCTATCTAATAGAGTATAGTTACTTGGTTTTGCTAATCCAATAACAGGAGTAATTGTTTCATTGTAATCAATAATTTTTCCGAAAGGAACGGATCCAGGTGTTTCAGCATCGTTCTCATTCATATAGATGAATCTAAACTTATTAGGATCAGTATCATCATACTCAATAAGAAAATCATCTAGAAGATCTTTCTGTGCAGTTACAGTAATCTCTAGGAATGTAACTGTGTCATCTGGATTAGATTCAATTCTAGGAACTCTAGAATAAGATAGAACTTCAAAACTATTTGCTATGATAGTAGTTCCACGTGATTGAATATACCAAAGAGTTGGAATCCCATCAGCACTAGTTCTAAAATTAGAACCAGTAAGACCTGCTACACGTGTTGCATAGTTGTTATCAACTTCAATGTAGATAGTCTTAATACCCTGATTAATATCAAAGAAAGAACCTCTCCTATTGATAGTCTGTTTAGGATCAGTTGCTGCCTCAGTATTATTCATACCAATAGATCCGTCATTAAATGCAGCAGACAGATACACATTAGGATATGATGTAAGTTCAGATCCTTCTGAGTTTACTGGTAGTGAACTATAATTGTTAGTAATTCTATAAGTAGGAAGACCTTTTGTTTTAAGACGTATATCTTCCCTGTTTAAAGTCTCTCTTGCTTTATCTACATCAATGTACTTAGTTTCTTTGTTAACAACCTCGTAACCTTTAACATATGCTTTACCTGGACCAACACTAGCAACTAACTTCTTACCAGCATCAGATTCAGATAGACCATTTACTAGACCTTCTGTATCCTTTCCATAGATACCAAGATTGCCATTCTTCTGATAGAACTCCCTTACATCAAGAGAGAAGTTGTCAACAACATAATCACCAGACTCATCATAAGTCCTACGTGCAAGAGTATTCTCAAGAAGGTTGTAGTCCGTTTGTACTACTTGAGTTTGTACTACTCCATTCTTGATCTGAAGTAGTTTAATGAAATTCTTATCTGTCTTCTCGTCTAATGAATATACAACGAGACTCAATATGAGACTTAACCTATGTGCTCCTGGTGCTGAGTAGTTCGAAGATCCAATAGAGTTGTCATATAGACTTGCATCCTCTTCAGGAGTTACAACGTTCTCAACAATTTTAAATCCAACCTTAGCAGATGGTTGGTCATAGTACTTATCAACTACAAGTAATTGATTTGCATTTCTTACGAAATATCCATTAACAAAGTAAATACCTTCTTCTACCTTGACAGCAGAAGCAAATCCCATTGCAGGACTCTCTAACGCCGTTGATACACCTGTGTCAGGATTAGTAACAGAAATACTAGTAGGAAGTACACTTCCATCGGTTCCAACCACCATCAGTGGTGTATTAACACCGTCTACGACCTCTAGGGTCTCACCTTGACGGAATGTGTTCTCGTTTCCAGCATCACCACTATTTGTATAGTTGACATAAAGAACATCTGCTTCTGTCTCTGTTGCAACTTCAGACTGTACTATAGTAGCAACAACACCAGAAGTTAATCCTTTAATTTGGCGATTTGTTAATTGTGTAACATCATATTTTTTATAAACTATCTGACCATTTTGGTTTGTAGGTATCTCAGATACTGAAGATAGTTTTACATAATTTAATTTATTATTAAATCCAATCTCACCAGGAATGACTAACTCACCCTGTTTAAAAGCATACTTACCAAACTGCTCAACTTGATTTTGCAGTAAAGACTGAAGCTGCGTTAACTCCCTCGCCTGAATTGAATATCCAGGTCGAAAGAGTACTTTATAAAAGTTCTTGTCAGTGTCGAAATCGTCGTAATATGGTGCGACATTAAGATTCGTCTTTTGAGGCATTGCAACCAGTCTCTAATTAGGTTTTTATAAATTAGAATTCGATTACTAGTTTGATGTCCTCAATTTGGTCAGCAGCTCTAGTAATTTGTCTTCTGTTCTCTATGTATACGATTTCGCCAGAGTTTGCAGCGATTTCGGGGGATGCTAAACCGCCTGTAAGCTGAATGCCAGACACTGCTCCATTAGCACCAGTATCTACATTTCCACTTGCTGTGGACGCTTGTCCGACAACGGCATTAGCAGCATTTGATTCAAATGCTCTCACAACACCAGAGTCACTATGTAATTCTGGTGATTGATAATATTTAAGGATTCCAGTAGTGGCATCCCATGACACAACTTTACCATATGATGTTCCACCTGTTACTGATTGGAAGATATCTTCGTCAACAGTATAATCAGATGTTGCTCCATTGATCTTTAGTACAGCTGTACCACGTAATGTGGAAGCAGAAGCAAAATCAGTTGTTCCAAAATCAAATGGATCTTGAATGATACCGATACGACGGAAATCATTATCTACAGGGAAGTCACCTGATCCTTCATCATATGTCAAACGAATGTTTGTCATAACTCTCTTAGAGAACATTTCACTTTCAGCATCAGAACCATGTCCTCCAGTAGGAGATATAATAACTTCTATAGAAGCAACTCCAGTAAATGAACTTGCAGCAGCAGTAAGACCAGCGTCAGTAAATACTTTACCTGTTTCTAAGATTGTAGAACCATATGTGTATCCAGTACCTGCTGCTTCCATTACAGCAGTTGTAATAGATCCAGAACCGTCTGTAGTAAACTTCACGATACCACCTGATCCATCACCATATACTGAGGTATAAAGTGTTGCTGTAGCTGGAAGTGCAGAACCTGCATCTTTAACCACTGCTACTTGAACACCACCATCAATTGCTTGACCTTCAACAGTTACACGACTTGCTTCAGTCTTCTCAACGATAGGTAAGAAGTCTGTAGAAAGGAATGAAAGAACGTCTGCTGTAGGAAGTGTAAACATATGCTTCCAGATATATCCAGCAGTACCAGAAGGTTCTGTGTAGACACCACTAGCAAAAGCACCTTGTCCACCAGCAGGTTGTGACTTAGGTTCATAGGTAGCGTTTTGTCCAGTTGGATTAGCAGGACTCTCACCATTATAAAGACACTTAAAGACCTCATAGTTGGAGTTCATTACATAGAACTTACCAGCAGAGAGACTTGTTTGACCAGTAGCAGTTGACTTACCAATAGCACCACCGCCACCTGGAGTAGGTGCGTATGATGGACGGTACATGTCAAACTTAGGATTTAGTGAGATGTTCCAGTTATAACGTGGAATAACAAGACGTGCAAATGGTCCTGTAATACGCTTGGCAGCAATTAGTTCATTATAAATTGCTATTTTCTCGGAATAGTTATCAATAGGAGCAGGAGGTGCTTCTTCAGTAGCATACCTATAAACTCCAGACTTAGCAGTAGCACTTGATGTACCACCAGTAACAGTAGTTCCGAATGCTGGTGTAGTTGTAGCAGTAGGAAGAACGTTGTTAACCAGAATACTATTCTCATTAACCTCAGCAACTGTTGCTGACCATCCACCACCTGAAACAGTTTCACCTGCTACAAATGTACCGTCTACATTGAATACCTCAATGTACGCATCCCATTTTGCGGATCTTCCTACGAAGAAATACATTCTGGTTCGAGCTGCATCCGCATCATTTGCGCCCTCGCTCAAGGATTCTAAGAATTGCTTCGCATTGAAGATTCTAAATTTTTCTGAAATAATAGCTGCCATAGCACTGGTCTCTAAATGTTAAATTAAGACTAAATCCGAGTTATTTATATTTATTTATAGGGCGTTTCTGATGTACTCTCCAATGAGATGCTCCTCGATAGGGGAGTTATCTATGCCTCTTTCACATCCTGTAAAACGATCACTCAACTTTCCAGTGTAACTGATCTTTTCACGTCCAACAAAAATGGTTCCTGATGATGCAAAATTAGTCGTGTTTGCATATACAATAGCACCTGTTGCTAAATATCCACCACCATTAGCATCTGGCAAATCTGATGTGTTCAACTGAGTTATATAGTAGTTGATGGATGGGTTAACAAAGTTCCACTTGATATTGCCTACGAAGTTTGTACCAACTGCATCGTTGATCTCTTCAATAGTGAAATTCCACACACTGATCTCTTCCAGCGTATACTCGGATACTGGAATACCACCTGTGGAAAGAACATCACCTAGATCTAATTGACCACCTACAGTGCTATAACTAACCCTGTTAAATGTCTGAGGAGTTGGTCCTAAAACTGCGGAACTATATGTGTTGTTGTACGCAAAATGAGTATCAACAGCACCAGTTACGACATGTCTGACTAGTTGCTTCTTAAGATCTACATCAAGTGTAGCTACAGATCTAATAACTCTAGTCTTTTCAATTTCAATCTCTACAGATGATCCCATAGGAGCAGAAGTAACTGAAGTTGGCCACGTTCTAACTATTTCATGACTAACATTAAATCCACCAAGAGTACGAACCAATTGGAATGTGGAGACAATCTTTGGTTTATGCTCAACTGCTGGATAAGAACCACCACCAGGTTGAGCACCACTAGGACCACCAGGAACAATACCACCAATAATTTCAATACCTTTAATAGGTACGATCTCAGATGATATATTTGTAGGACTATCGTTTAATAGTGCAGTTGAGAATATTAATCCAACAAAACTATCAATCTTCCTATCACGTCTTTTAATTCTAGTATATTTTCTAGCAACACTAACTCTAGGTGCTTTAGTATAACCAGAACCAGATGATGTAAGTTTGATATCAACAATTTGACCCTTACTTACAATTACTTCAGCAGTTGCTCCACCTCCAGCACCATCTTCAGGAATAAAATGTAATATTGGTGGAGTATTATAACCATAAGCAGTAGTAGGTTCAATAACACCTGTATCATAATATAATTTGAGACTCTTCTTGTTCCAATCTACAGCAGTTACCTTACCACCCTCAATAGTACAAGTAACACTTAAACCACTACCCGAAATATCACCATTATAATTTGTAGTTTTTATAGAACCAAAGTATTTGGAGGATACCTCAGAACCAGGTCTATAATCTTTAGGATTTACAAATCTAGGTAATCCTTGTACATCTCTATATCCATCTTCACCATCAATCTTGATTACATCTCCTTCATTTAAATAAGAGAGTAAGTTCTTAGTTACATAAAATGACTTATCTGCTTTGTCGCTATCATATAGCCATGGAGATGAATTCCTCTGCATTTTATGATTATTAGATTCATCTTTCTGATAATCAAGTGTACTAGGAACATTAACCTCAAGTTCGTCTTCACCTGTAGAGAAGTATAATGCTTCTGATCCATTGAATAAAGGATTGTTACCAGCAATAACTAATTTAACTGATCTATCACTAAGAGTCTCAATAGACTTAATAGTGCCTACAACATTCTTAAGTAATCCATTCTTCTGATAAGCATACCTATTAAAATCATAGTTTGTATTAACCCAACTGATTAATGGAACAAATGCATTAGGATTAGTATCTGTAATTGTTAATTCTAATCTATTAAAATATGTACCAGGTTGGAAATCATGTAAAGTTATTGACTGTTGTATATCTCTACCATACAATAACATAAGTTCTACATTGTTATCAGCATATATCTTTCTTGTAAATCTTATAGCAGGTCCAGTAATAGTATATGAATCAGTTTCTCTCTGCAATACACCATCTATGAAAACTAGTACATAATCAGCATCATCAATCTTCTTGACTTCTTTAGTAATACTATCAAGAATAATAAACGGACCAGCAGATCCATCAAATATACCAGAAGTCTCAAGTTCACATCTATTGTAGTTTCCTATACCATGAAGAGCAATATTATCTACTGCTAATGGTTCCTGAACAGTCTTAGTATTTTCTCCCTGCTGCCAAATAGGTGCTCCTGTAAATACAATCTTATTTGGTACAGTAGTTCTATCAATACTATAAGAAGAATCATCTTGTACAACACCACCAATAGAAACCATAAGGTTCTCATTGATATCAGTCTCTACTTCTCCACCATCATCATAATATAGATCAAATATCTTATTCTCATTGTTAACGTAGTCAGGAAGAGATATTACGGCAGTTCCAGGACCAGTTATAATTGTTGACTTAAGGTTCTCATATAAAGCATCTAAAGCAGACTCTACATCTGCACACTTAGGAGTGAAAGGACTACCTGTACGAATATTAAGGTTGATGTATGGATTTAACGTTGTAAACGTACCAGCAGTTAGTGTATTTCTCATTGCCATTACAGCAAGATCTTTTGCTTTCTCAAATGCTTTGATAGTTGGTTCAATCTCACCTGTAATATAATCAAGTAAATCATTATTATAATATGACTCACCAGCAAGAATAGATCTCTGGTTACCACCAAATCTTAAATCATGCTCATATGCATCTACTACTAAACCAATATCTCTATGACATGTTTGACCTAACGTACCCCATGTAAGTTCTGGATACTCATTCTTGATAAAACCTAATGTCTCTGACTGAATAAATGCTCTATTCATAGACAACTGGTTAGCAGCATCAATCCATGTACCAGATCTCTGGTGTATATTTCTTAATTTCTTGAGATACCTAGCATTTAATGCAGGAGTCTTAAATTCGAACCATCTACCATAGAACTTAACTCCAGGTATTGCTTGACTATTCTTTGTACTTGCTCCGATTGGTGGGGAAGAGAATGTAATGTTATTACCATCAACAGCATATGCTGCACCAGGCTCTTGCATCACACCATCAAGTGTAATAGTCAATGCTTGTGCATTATATGGTGAAACAGCATCACCATTCCCGTCTACAAGAACAAATGTAGTCTGTCCTTCAAGATTACCTTGATTTGTAAATGCACCATTAAAAGGAGCATTGAGGTATACCTGCTTTGCTCTAATCTCTTCTGTAGAGAATGTATCACGTGATACAGAACCTAATCCCTGCTCAACATGTAATTGTTCTGTCTTGATAATAGAGGTACTGATTTGCTTCCTTGTACTAACAACAGTAATCTTATTCTTTTCAGGATCCCATAACTGAATCCTAGTAGAATGTACACTGGATGTACTAGGAGACATTCTTACATGTGCATCAGACTCAATAATAACTTCGCCAAATAACTGAAAACCAGCAGGGTGAGTGGTAGACTTAATTAAATCTCTCCAAACATCAATTGATGTCTTAGATTTAATAACATAAGAATAATCCTGATAGTAGTAAGTATCAGTAAGTTTCTGATTAGATGAACTTACTATACCTTGATCATCACTATATGATCCAAGATTATCAAAGTAAGTTTTAATCTCTGGTGTAAACTCTGTATATGAAATACTATCAAGAGTCGCAGTATTTCCTCTAGCAAGACCCTTAATAGATAACTTCTCTCTAAAGAGACCAGTTACATCCTTAACAGATAAAATGTCAGATCCTTTTCTCCATGCTGTAACAGTTCCTCTAGCAGTATCTCCCTGAACTATAGTTTCACCAATCTTAAATGCATCATCATCAAAATTAGATAGTTTAAGTATATAATTTGATCTGATAGTGGAACTTAAAGTAGTATCGTTATGATAAGCACCACCATTGTTGATAATACGAATATTTCTAGGAACTCCTATATCAGTACTTGAAAGATATACCTTAAGATCAGTTTCTACAATCCTAACATCTGGAGCAACAGTGTAATTAGATCCAGCACTCTTGATAAGGATACCAGTAACGATACCTTTATCTGATACTACGTCTAATACAGCGTTTCCATCAACAAGTGCTTTTGGTTTGGAATAATTTGTTCCACCATCAACAACAGTTACACTATTAATAGCACCATCTAAGATGCTAGTGGTAGCAGTGGATTTCAAGGTTTCTGTTGGAAGAACACCAACCACTATTGGTAATTTCTTATACTCACTACCAATATTAATAATATTGATCTTGTCAATAGCACCAATAGAGAACTTAGACATAGATGTATATGTGACAGTTCCAGAACCGTCATGTGGTGCAGTTGTACCAGTGTCATATACAACAGAGTCACTTGTTACATACAATGCTCTCTTAGTACCTTGAAGAGGATCAGAGACAACATTTAAGAAACCTGTCTCAGGTGCTGCAACAGAGTTCCTATCAAAATAATAATACTTAGAATACCTTAATGGTACTTTTGTACTATATGTGTTTGTAGCAACTCTAGGACCAAATCCCAACTTGAGATCAACATTAGTATTGGTATCAATCTTTTCAGGAGTGTTTATGTTATAATTGATACTAGGAGATATATCAAATTCCCTGTCCTGCATTGAGGAGTGAGATACATCAAAGTCGTATCTATAGAATTCCTTAATGTTTAGTACGGGATTTCTCACAAAATTTATTTGATCTGTGGAAAACTCAAATACTTCAATTGGATTAGAGACTTGAACAACTCTAACAAGTCTTTTATCTTCACTTGTGTCATAGAACACAGTACCTAGACCAACAGCATTAACGTTCGATAATGTCGAGTTGTAATTCCATACAACTTGTGCTTTTTGAGTAACTGCATCATAGGTTTGAATGAATGCATCATTAGCAAGGTTACCTATCTTATAACCTCTGTTTAATGTGTATCCAGGAACATACAGTGTGACAGTTGCCCCAGTAAAATGGTCAACTGGCACACTCCCCCTCTTAACTGTGAGGACATTTCCACTTTTGTTTAATATATCTAATACCTCGTCACCTATCTGTATACGATCACCATCAGTAAACCCAATACTATTAACTACATTAACCTGAGTCTCACTGAGTCCTAGACCAATATGATCTACCTCTAATTGTAGTACAGGTGTACTAGCGTCTGTCTTAGATAAGTCAGCATCACCAACGGTGAGGACATCAAACTTGAGATATCCAGTACCCTTGTTCTTAATTGTAACATTTGTTACACTTCCAGAAGCATCTACAACTAAGTCTGCTGTTGCATCACTTCCTGTTCCACCCTTAAGAGCAATATCAATATAACTACCAGATGTATAATCTTCACCACCATTCAATATAGTAGTTCTACCAATACCTGTATCATTAATAGTTGTAGTAGCTGCTGGTGACTGGAACGTGACTTCTTGATAGATTCTGCTTCTTACATACTGTGTTGTAGTTGTTTCAGTATCATCAGGGTTAATGTCTATATGAATATCATCTCCAATACCAACACCATGACTACTAGCAGTTTTAAGTATTGCAACGTGATCATTTATAGTAAAGATATTAAGACCAGAACTTAAAGAAGTAGTGCTAATCAATTTTGAACCAACACTATCAATTAAATTGCTACTTCTGATGAAGTAATCATCAGTAACAACAAAGTCACCACTTGTTACTTTAACTTTAACTGTATTCTTACTAGTAGTACTTTCTAGTACTTCTCCAACAGCAATAATACTAGCAACACCATCAGTATAACTTAGGTTTGATCCTTTTGTATAAGATGAATTCTCATCTAATATTAGAGTTATTACTTGAGTGTTAGAAAATAGTTGATCTGTAGTTGTAAACACACCATTGACATTTCTCAATGCAAGTTGTTGACCACTAAACACATCACCTATCAACTCACCAGTTGCACCAGTGACTGATTGTGTTATAGTGTCTCCAGCAAATAGGTATGAGGTATTTGATAGATTAATTAATAATGCTTTAGTCTCTTGTGACTCAATAGATGATACTGTCTTACCTCTTACAGAAGAAACCTCAGCAGTAACACCACGACCTTCAGTACCATTATTATCAATCTCTAATTGAGATCCAACTGAGAATGATGAGACGCTAGATACTGCGTTTGCACCAGATATAGTTCCTCTTGTGATTTCATCTACTATAAGAGTAGTTTTATCACCATTGTTCTCAATATCAGCAGTTCTTAATCTCTTAGATGATTTGGGTATATCGTTGTGACTTAGTGATTGTACGTAGTTCGAATCTCTAGGAACTGCATAATAGTTTTCACCTATGATGTAAGGGAATACAGGTTCGTTAGATGAACTAACAGTTACGAAGTAGGCATAGACACCATCAGGATACTCAGGTGTTAAACAGTAACGACCATTGTTGTGATCTAGTGTTCCTAACTTATGTGTATACTTGTAATCCTCAAAGAAAGTACCTAGTGAATACTCAGCCGTGGAAGGTCCAACCGATCTTCCTGGGTTCAATGAGTAACTGGATGTCATCTGTGTGATAGAACTAGATGCATCTAGTGGGTTGGTGTATCCATAAGCACCATATATGGGATTACCATCATAAGCATAGCCCAGAATAGGACTATGGTCCGAACCATCGTCACCACTACGCAAAGCAGTAGGTACAGGATTTGTTTGAGTTAACTTATACCTATCCTTAGTCCATGAGAGAATACTCGCATCTGCTGTCGCTCCAGAACCAACTGGGATAATATCGACCCTAACTTTACCAGAGGAATAACCACTACCAGCAGTTACTATGGTACACCCAGTTAATTGACCACTATTTGAGATCTCTGCTTTATATTCCGCAAACCTTCCCTTACCAGCTAAGTCTAAAATTCTGATTACAGGTGGAGATGAATAATACTCACCTGGATTTGCTACAACCATACTGGTAATAGCACCATTTGTTATAACTGGAGTAACTATTGCATTCCTACCAGAAAGTATCTCTATGGTGGGTGTAACAGTGTACAGCAGTGGTGTATCAACAATAACTGATTCGACTACCTGACCTGCTAACTTAGTCCTTGCAAGACCAGAATCGCCATTAATGAGAACATATGGTTCTTTAGCGTATCCGCTACCCCTTTGAGTAACAGTAACTTTCTGAATAGAACCACCAAGTACAGTCTCAGGGTGTCTTGCACCCATAGCAAGACTACCATCAAGGAAAACACCAATGTCCTTATTGTTACTCTTATAGATCTCAGTGGTTAGAGTAGATTGTTTAGGAAGAATGCGTAACTGATTATTAGGCAACGCAATATAGTAATCATCACCATCATCAAAGATGGCAGATATATTAGATAGATCCCATCTAACATTATTAGAAGAATCGAATATCTTTACATCTGTATTAACAAAACCAGGATCTGATATCTCAAGTCTCTCTCCTACATTAGCATAAGGACTTGGGTTGGTAGGTGAAGCACTGTAGAATACACCTAGTATGAGTACAGAACCGTCACCTATACTAACGTTAGCAGCATCATATACCAAATCACCAATAGAATGTGAAGAAGCAGCAGATCTGGTCTTAATTGTAAACTGATCTATAGTCTTTTCTTCAAAAGTAAAGGTTTCGTTATTAATACTGAACTTTCCTTTATCACCCCACCCCATTGTGGAGAATACATCAACTACAGTACTTGCATTATCAATTTCCGCAGTTAGAGTGCTCTTCGATGCTAATGTAAACTTACCATTGACAGTTTCTTCCGCAAGTATCAATTCGTATAAATCAATACCATCATGCCTTTCACTAAAGAGGACATTATCTACTACCGCAGAAGCGTAGGCCCCATCTACGTTTTGGACGATGCTTTTTCCTATAAATGATTCTGGAGTACCAGAAAGTATTTTTACCTTAAGAGAATAATTTTTTATCCAAGTAGACTCAGAAGATTTAAGAGTCTGCTCTCTAGGATACTTTACTTCTGGAGAAGGATCATCCTTAACCAGACATTTGAATAAAAACTTGATTGAATTGCTCGTTCCCTTAGATTTGTAAAAATCCGCAATATTCTTGATCAATTTACGCTGATCAACACTCTCATTAAGGAAAGCAGTTGGAAAATCAGGTAGATACTGAGATTCAAAACTTTTTACTAATGCATAAAGAAAGAGATTACTAATATTGTATACTTTGACAGCAACAACGTGATCTGCTGCATTGGTAGTAACAAATGTAGACTCCTTATAGAGATCTCCCAGCTGAGTGTTACCTGAGACTCCTCTACTGACCTCTAAGAATTGTGTAGATGATTTAGACTTATAGAAACATATCTCATCACCAACCTGTAAGTAACCACTATCGGGAAAAGCACTCGTGTCCCCTACAGTTAGTGACGTATCCGTTGATTGAGCAAACTGGGTTAACTGTGTATACTGTTGCAGTATACTCTTATCATAGAAATCAATATCACGGTATGTTGTGAGATGATTCGCAATGTCTAGGGGTTGACCCTGTAATTCTAATTGCTCATAGTACTTTTGTACGAACTTTCCAAACAGTTCATACTCTTCGCTTATAAAAGAAGCGAGTTGATTCTCTATTAATAGTGAGGTCTTCCTAGCAGTCTTAGACACTATTCTTTAGTCGCTGTAAATTTGCTCTTTGCTACATCTACGTCAAGATATACTTCTCTAAGTACAGTGACATCATTCGATGCAGGTTTTACACGCAGTTCGATTCGATTATCAGAAAAACTTCCTTGAATGAGGGTCAAGTCATACAACATGATCTCACCTTTAGCATAATCAATATCACCCAAAGAGTCATTTAAGATAATTTTCTCGCCTGACACTGGATCTAGTCTATATAGTATCATTTTTCCAGATCGATCCTCCAGATACGTGGTATAGTTTGGATATTCTAGTGTTATGAAACCAGTCGAAGAGACTACTGGATTATCACAGTCTGTGGCAAATGAATTTTGATAACAAATCTCATAGAATGTAGATGAGTTTAACTGTGCATAGAAATCTTTTCTGAGTGTGACTGAGGTTAGGTTAGATTTGATTGCTTTATCAGAATCGTCAATGACACTAATGAATTTTGAATATCTGAACTTACCATTAAACTTCTCTGTCTGAGATGTCTTCAAATATTCTGTGATTCCCTTAGCAGCATTACCTGCTACTTGTTGCGGAAGTAATTCTGTCTTAGTTCCATCAAAGAAGATATTTGAAGTTAATTCAACATACAAAATAGATGGATCCACTAGAACTGGTCTAATTGATCCAACAGAATACTTCTTCAGATCATTCACAATCTGATTCTTAGTATATGCAGAAAGGAATGCCGCAGTACTAGGTTTAATCGCAATAAAGACCTTACCATAATCAGGTGGAACTTGTTCCTCACCACCAAACACAATAATATCACTAATTGCAGGATATACGTTACGTGCAATCACTTCATAGTCAGAACTAGTTACTGCTCTGTTCTGTGAAGAGAAAAACTTAGGTGCAAGATACTTAATCTTAGCAATACTCTCAATATCCTCACCACCATATGCTTTTTCCACAGTGGTGATACTAGTAACAGAGAAAGGTACTGTTAATGTGTCACTAGCATCCTCTAGAACGCCACCAAACGTGAATGTCTTAGCACCATTGACATCTTTGCCATGAGTGACCACATAGGACATCTGAATGACGTTTCCGTTCTCTAGTGCTTTTCCTAAAACACCATCACCAAACACAACTTCGTAGTTCTCATCTTCAACTTCACTCACAAAGTAAATTAATGAATCTTGACTAATCACAGGATCTAAAATATTATCTACTCTCTTCCACTCTGTAAACTCAGTCGCTGTTGGACTAGTATACACTCGTATCGTCAAAGTGTTGATATCAGCTCTACTATTTTCAATCTTAAACCTTTGTCCTTTTGTGGTTGTGGAAAACACCGTATTAGTTGTGACTAACGTACCTTCAACTAAATCAATATCTGTAAATGTTGCAACACCGTTTGCGACTTCTGCCTTAAAGTCTTTTGTTGCAACAAATTGATATGATGTATCATCATAATTAGTCAAAAATCCTGTTCCTTCTTTTAAGAGAACATATTCAGGTGGATTATTTGGAATATTAACATTAAAGTTAACTTTTGCCTTCGAAGCAGTAATTGACTTTGGAGTATAACCCAATTGTTTCGCTAGAGACACCACATTGTCCCTGAGAGACGCAGAATCCAAGAACAGTTCATTCACTACCATATTGGTATTGAACGCTGTGTAGTACGTATTATAAGCAAGTACGTCTAATAGTTGACTTAAGGTAGATCCTTCGAAGTCATAATCAGTAAAATCTGTTTCTGCTCTCAAGTACTCTGTGAGAGATGACTTTATATCTTTAAAGTCAAGGTTAGCTAGTTGTGTGTAAGGCATTATCGTGTACGGCTCAAGAAGAAGTCTACTGTGACTGGTGGTTGTCTAAGACCAAGTATCTTATAAGTCATTTCAATATCAAACCCATCTTCCATTTGATTAGGTTCACAAAGTAATTCTGTAACGACCACTCTCGGTTCATACCGTTCTATCGTTTCAAGAATAGAAGACTTCATCAGGTTTGCAGTAGCGTAGTCTAACGGTTCAAACAAAAAACGGCGAAGACTGCTACCCAATTCGGGTTGAAACAGTCTTTCGCCTTTAGATGTTAATAATAGTGATGTTAAAGCTTGCTGGATGGCAGCACCGTCCTTCGTAACCACTAAATCATCAGTTACGGGATGTTTTTTAAACGTAAGAGATAAATCCTTGAAGGATTGTGTAAACTTCGTAGCCACTCAGACAAATTAGAATACTCCAATTTATTTAGACGCTATAAAATGTATATTTCAAGAATAACTCTTCTCCCTTCTTAATTGGTTTGATAGTTTTCATATGATAGATATCACCCTCACGCCATTTTATACAGTTAGGATCTCCACTATGATTTACGAACCCTCCTAAAGGAGTTCGAATAATATCATCATATACTAAAACATGAGAGACACCAAGATACATCATAGCATCTATATCCTGTGTTGCGAAAAGACCTTGCCCTGCGACAGGACTCTCTTTAACTTTTAGAAAGTTTGGTAATGCTTGATACATTTTAAATAATCATGTCGGAGATTTCGGCGTTCGCCTCCTCAGAACTGCTTCGGATGAGTTATCACGTCACCGTGAATCTCACCGATATCATCGATATGGGCATGATCAATCTTTTCAATATGAAGATGCTCTAATGCATTCGCAATTCTTTCTAGAGAATCAGCAATGCGACTGAAGTCTTCACTCATCGACCTTGCCCCCTGCTACGCTTCCTCGCACCATTACGAGAAGTTGCAGAATACTTTGTATGCTTTCCATCACCCTGACGAGTCTTCTTAGGTCTCGCAGAGATCTTATCATTTGTACTGTTGTATAGTGCCATAGTAATTTTCAACTAATAATATTATATCACAAAACTCGCTAACCGACAACCACACTCGCATCGCCAGAAGAAATACTCCCTGCACATGCTGAATCACCTTCACGGGCAAGACTCTTACCACCTGCCTTAACAGTTGAGGATCCTGCGTTAACAGCAGTGGTGTGTGGTACGCACTTCTCGCCAACCAAGATAGTATGTGTTGTCAGGGCAGATCCATCAGTCGCTGCTGCTTTACCGCCTATAATCACAGTCTCTTCTCCAGATGCGATAGTAGTTACACTATCACAACCATGACCAGTATTCACTGAATCTCCTTTACGTGCTGCGTTCGGCATCATCATTCTCCAATGCTATCTGTATACTATCGACAAACTTACCCATAGAAAGATGTAAAGTGTTTATCGATATAATGTCATGAATCATCATGATCTCTCTGTACTCATCTTCCTGCATAACGACCTATCATATCGATCTTCTTATATAAGTCATTCAAAGTCTGGGTTAGCGTCATGTATTCCTCCGATGTAGGTGGCTTGTACATCAACTGGAGGTTCTCTAAACTCTTCACTTTCTGTTCTAAGTTCGTCAATCTCTGAGACAACTGCTGGAGTTGCTCTGTCAACTGTGTCATTATTAATTGTTGCTTTTGATCCATCATCTACACCTGAATAACGTTTGGTGGCGGCATTCTCGAAATCATCACAGAAGTGCTCGAAGTCTTCCAATGCCTTTTCATAATAGTTACGATCTTCTGTCATAGTCCCATACCCTTGCCGAAACTTGACACTGGTTTACCTCCTGACATACCTGGCAAGTCTGCAAGGGGGTCATTTATAGGATCCTGTTTAAACCTTGAGTCTAATTCGAATTGTTCGAATCGTTTCTCCAAATGACTTAGACGGCGATCTATCGATTTCTCTACGTCATTCACTCTGCTTTGCAGTTGCATCATCTGCATTAGAATCTCACTTGTAGTAACTTCTGCCATTTTTATAATATGATTATAGTAATTATAACACCCTCTGCGAAACTTAACCACTGTATCTGATAGTTTGATAACCCAGTTTTTTTCTGAAACCATCTGATGCTTTTCTTATGAAGCATTGCGGATCCGATTCTTCGCTGGTTAAACCACCTTGCAACCTTCTCTGCTTTACTTAACTCTCTATATGCCATGATAAACTTTTTGAGGGATTTTTTTGCTGGAAAATTTTTTCTAAAACTATGGTTTTAAAATTTTAATTTTGTAATTATATTTATCACGCTCTGGGAAACGTTTGTAGGTTAGAAAGACGGTACTTTTTTCGCACGGGAGGGGGGGCATCGGGGGCATCACAAAAAAACCCTGTCATGGGACAGGGTGTGTTATAATGCTAGAAGCAACCGTTGAGACTGTCGCCCCAACCTGATCTAAAATACTCCTCACGCTCACGGTCTCTGATTTGAGGATCGCCTAAGTCATCCATGACATCTTGTAAGAAGTTCACGGGTGAGACTTCGACTGTGTGAGGTGCGATACCTGCAACCGCACGGTCATGCTCGGCAGTCATGCGAGCGAGAATCGATTTCATTGCTGCCTGTACAACAGGGTCACGGCGAGCAGATTCGTTTGTGAGAAAGATGTTTTTGTTCATGCTTCTATTATAGAGGATGTGAACTCATGAATCAACAGAGCGTTACACTCTGTTATATTTGACTAGTTCGCACCTGATGCCAGCACCTTGATAAAATGCGAGCATGTCCAACGCCTTATCCTTGGAAGAGAATGTAACGACTCTCCCGTTGCGTTGGTCGGTTGCTGTCCAGTAGCGAATGCTCATAGTTAATTAAAAACGGCGTTGGTTTGTACTGTTGAGATCAAAACAGAATCCTGTCTGAATTGTTTCTTATATACTGCTGCTATGCAGTGCATGCTCAAGAGGTGCTCCTCAACCTCATGATCTGGACACTCAAGATAGAAAATCTTGGTGTTTTCAAGTTCACCTTTCCAAAGACCCTCGCCATCGATGAACGTGCCATACTCAAAATGTGGCATGATCTCACGCTTAATGAATGAGTTCATCATTGCATCAGTAACAGTTCCGTTGTCTGGAATGTTGCGACCCATGATTAGTTCAAGTCTTTTCAAATGGTCTCCCTTGTGTGTATACTATTATTATACACAAAAAAAGCACCTCGTGGGGTGCTTGTGTACCAGTTCGTCAACTGGTCTATAGTTCACTCATCATTTCCATCATCTCGTCATAGTCTGCCATTGTCCAACTCGCTCCGTCTGGTGTTTGATTCATGCCCATATCTTGCATCTCTATAATAAAATCAAACCATGAATCACAGCGT
>Ga0208157_1000330_pt1 | contig 27297 bp, 46 predicted proteins | sample 5_EtaG_FD_184077 | JGI IMG/M metagenome (GOLD analysis project Ga0208157, IMG submission 184077) | Marine viral communities from the Subarctic Pacific Ocean - 5_ETSP_OMZ_AT15132 metaG (SPAdes) (version 2) | ecosystem: Environmental > Aquatic > Marine > Oceanic | place: Pacific Ocean | collected...
CTATTGGGCTACTTGACGATGATGCTGCCAGAGATATTATAGAGATGAGAAGTTTGCTAGAGGCATGGCGTGACACACGTAAGTCTGTCTGGTCAACTGTAGTTAAAGTAACCACTGTCGCACTGCTAACGTTTATTGCAGGTGCAGTGTGGATGACAATGGGAAAGTAAGGAATAAGATATGACAGTACAAGTTACAGACATATACGGTGACACTAGAGGATATGCGGATGAAGATGCTCGAAACGCTCAAGCTGCTGTGGATAGGGAAAAAGCTATTTTAGAAGCTGCTCAAACTGGTGACTACTCCAAGATAATGAATGCTAAAGACCGTTATGGTCAAACACTTGCAGGTAGGGGTGATGCAAGTACAAAGTTAAAAGAGCTTCAGTCTGCAGGTAATACTATACTTAAGAAGTATAATTCTTTACAAGGTACACGAACTGGTAATTACAGTGATGCTACTAGAGATGCTCCTATGATACTGGGAGGAGTAGAAACAAAAGGAAGTAGATATGACGATATTATTACTCAAGGTGATGGGGGGTATGCTGTTTATGACAGTCACACAGATGCTGAAGGTAATCAGTACCTAGCTGTATCAGGTAAAAACTCTAGCTTTATCCAGAAGATAGATATTGATGGTAACTCTAGTAGAGTAGCAACTCCACCTAAGAAAAAAGGAAAAAGAAATACTAATATAACTAGAGTTTTAGGTGCTTTTGAAAATTTAAAAGCAGGTATGTCTACTGATACTGTTGATGTTGATGATACTGTCGATGATATTGTTGATGATACTGTTGATGTTGATGATACTGTCGATGATACTGTTGATGATACTGTTGATGATACTATTGATGATATTATAGGAACTGACTTAGATGATGATGTTGCAGGTTCTGATTTTGTTTCAGTTATACCTAGTACAGATGTTCAGCAAGTAGGTGCAGGACAAGTGGCTACAGTTGATTCTAATATTCCACAGACTGTAGTACAGCAAGTAAGTCCTGTTAATTACCAGACAGGAACAGATACAACTGCACAAACACAGATACCTACAACAGGAACTTTTTCTGCTCCAGTTCAATCATCTGGTGTTTCTGCTGTACCATCACAAGTAACATATAAGTCTCATTATGCAGGTACTCCAGGTGCAGTTCCTCAATCACTGGTAACAACTCAACCAGGAGTAGGTCAGAGTATTACCACAGGTTACAGGACTGTATACTATGTCAATGATCTAGGACAACGTATTCCTGTTACTGAGTTTAATGGAAAAGCTACTACCTATGTTCCTCCAGGTTTCTACAAAGAGGGAACTAAGAAATCAGGAACAGATGTAACTGGTACAACTACTCCTGCTGCTGACACTACAACAACAGCAGCAAATACTGCTACAGGAACAACAAATACTAACACAGCAGGTACAACCGCTTCTGCAGTTATGGGCGGTTCTCAGGGTGGTGTTGTTCAAGGGTTTCAGACTGGTGGTTTGACTGCTGAACAATTTAAAGGTATGCAGCAGGGTCTTGTCTCTCAGACAATGCAACCTATACAAGCTCCTACTTCTATGGTAATGCCTACCGCTGCTGAGTTTATGCCAGTAGATGCAGGTCAGGTTACACCCATAGCTCCATTTGCAGAAGTTGCTACAACTGGCACTGCTGAAGTAACTAAACTACCAACAGCAATGTCAGCAGATCAAGCTACTCCTGTTGCAACATTTACAGACGTTAAAAAACAAACACAAGATTTACTTCCTCAACAAACAGCAGCACCTTCTCAGGCTGTTACAGGTCAAACACAGGACACAACTGCTGTTAGTGGCGTTCAGGCTGCACAGGGTCAAGCTCAAACTGTACAACAGGTAGCAGGTGGTCAAGCACCTGTTCGTACTTTACAGACAGGACCACAGGGAGAGGTTATTACTGGTACTGGTGTAGACCAAGCACAAGTTGGTCAAGCATTTGGAACAGGACAGGTACAGGCTGCTTCAATACAAGATGAACTAACAGGTCTTATGCAACAGTTTGAGGGTGGTAACACACCTGCATGGGCTGCAGGATCTATGCGTAGAGCCACTGCAATAATGGCAGAGAGAGGTCTTGGTGCTTCATCTCTCGCAGGACAGGCTATCATACAGGCAGCTATGGAAGCAGCATTACCTATCGCACAAATTGATGCAGGTAACAAACAACAGATGGCTATGTTGAAAGCTGAACAAAGATCTAGATTCATGCAAATGGATTTTGATCAAGCCTTTCAAGCTAAAGTACAAAATGCAGCCAGAGTATCTGAGATTGCTAACATAAACTTTAGTGCTGAACAACAGGTTGCTCTGGAAAATTCAAGGGCTGCTAACACAATGGAGTTGAGTAATCTCAGTAACCGACAAGCTGTAGTCCTGGCTGAAGCGGCCCAGTTATCTTCACTAGAAACACAAGGGTTAAGTAATCTACAACAAGCACAGGTAGCTAACGCTCAGAACTTCTTACAGCTAGACATGGCTAACCTGTCCAATAAACAACAGACTGCTATCTTTAAAGCACAACAAAATATATCATCGTTGTTTACTGACGCTGCTGCTGAGAATGCCGCAGAGCAGTTTAACGCTACAAGCACCAACCAAACTGCTCAGTTTTTTGCTAACTTAAATTCTCAGTCTCAGCAGTTTAATGCTACCCAGATAAATGCTATGGATCAGTTTAACGTAAACAGTGTTAATGCTTTACGTGAATTTAATTCTGGGTTACAACAACAACGTGATTTATTTAACGCACAAAATGGTTTAGTCATTGCACAAGCAAACGCTAAATGGAGACAGAACATAGCTACTCTTAACACTGCCACACAGAACCAAAGCAACATGGATTTTGCACAAACTATGAATGCTTTGACTGGTAAAAACTTAGATGAACTTTGGCAGAAAGAAAGGGACTTGATGGATTATACTTTTAAGTCTTCAGAGAATGGTAAGGACAGAGCACTTAATATTCTTCTAGCTGATAAACAGTTAGAGGCTGTTAGGATGGAGTTGGAGTCTGAAGAGGATGCGGCAAAAGGATCTTTATGGACTAAAATATTCTTTGGCGATAGCTTTGGCGGTATTTTTAATTAGTGGAGCAGAGATGTATAATAAAGATAGAATATTAAGTTACAGTGGTGCTTTCAGTATGCCTACTAAAACCAGTGGAGATCTTATATCTTCTCAGTTAAGTGGTATTGTCAGAAAAAGACCTAAGAAAAAACCTGAGACTACTCCTGAAAGAGAGAAGTATAGACCAGGTGACTACACAATCTTTCAACAAGAGTTAGTTGATCAGGCTTTAGAACTTAGACCAGAGACAAAACCCTTTGAACTTCGTGGTGAAGATAGTGTTAATGATTTTATATCTAGACTAATACAGGCTGAAAGTTCTGGTAGAAAAAGTATAGTAACAAAACAAGATGGTAAAAAGTATACAGGTCTTGGTCAGTTTGGTGAGGCTAGAATAAAAGATTATAAGAAAGCAACTGGTAAAGACTTTAGCATGAGTGATTTTAGAGATAGTAAAAAGATTCAAATAGATGTTATGAAGTGGCACGTATCTGACATCGATAAAAATATTGCAAAACTTGGTGACAAAGCAAAGGGATTTGACAAAGATGGTCTTCGTGCTGTAGCCCATCTTGGTGGTATAACAGGTATGAAAAAGTTTATCAGCACAAACATGAAGTATAATCCAGAGGACTCTAACCAGACCAGTCTAAAAGATTATTATAACAAGTTCTCTTTTAGCTCTAAAGATGAGACAGTAAGGGGAGAAGTATAATGGCTTTACTAGATGCACCTGTTCCTGGTCAGTCTTTAACAGCAGCACCACGTAACCCACCTTATGAAAGACCACCTGAATTATCTGATCCTGATGAAGCACTTATGGTTCATTTGAGTAGATTAAACGATCCAGAAAGAATGGAAGGTATAGTTTATTTAGTTGATAAAGGTGTAGACGTAAGAACTATTACTGAGGGTATACTTAGGAGTGCAGTTATGGAGGGTATACATAGTATAGATGTAAGCCTTGTTGTTGCTCCTGTGATACACGAATTTATTGCAAGTACACTAGACGCTGTAGAAGTAGAATACGATCACGGCTTTGATGATAAAGAAGGTGAGTCTGAGTTGAGATATTCTCAGAATGTTAACTTAGCTAAAAAAGTTTTATCAGGTGAACAGGAATTAAGTGACTCAGTAGATGAGCCAGAAGTAGAAGAACAAATAGAAATGGATCTGGAAGAACCTAAACCAGAACCCAAAGGACTAATGGCGAGGGCATAGGTATGGGATTTTTTGCAGGTGTGGTAGAAGAATTAGGACGTATGGAAGACAGGAAAGAACGTAATGATATGTTCATGCTTGATCTTCTAGAGAAACGTAAAGCAACTGTTATACCTATCTTACTTGAGAGGATAGAGAGAAACAAAGCTGAAAGAAAAGAAATATCTGGTAGACTTTCTAAAGCTATAGGTTTTGGAATAACAAAAGAAGCTGCTGCAGTTCTTGAGTCTAGTGGTTCTCTTGCTAGAATCCTTGTACCTCTTGAAAAAGTTCAGCAGTCTGATGATCCTGATAAGAAAATAAATGAAGCAGGAATAAGGAGATTAAGTGAGGTAGTACTACAGAATTTATCTGTAGATAAAATTGCTTCAGCTATGGAGTACGCATTTGATCTAGGTTTTGCGGAAGACCCAAGCTCTGATAAATTAGTTGAAGCTATATATGCTAACACTCAAGAAGAATTTGAGGGGGCTATCGCTCCTCTGATGGATTCAGCTAGTACAGGAGGTCTTACTGCTCCTAGTATAAGATCTTTCGATATAAATAAAAGAGCTTTAATAGCCTACGATCCTGCGGATCTGAAAGCAGCTAGAGAAGTTATACAAAATAATTTAATGAGCCAGTTAGAAACAACAACTAATGAGGCAACTGGTCAGTTACAATTTACTCACCCAGACGCTTCTGGTGAAATATTAAATAACGCAGTAAATTATTATGTAGAAGAGATGTCTGACCCATTAAAGTCAAGAAGTGGGGCTGAAGTTATTAAGGATATTTATGAAAGAGTAGATGCTTTGACCGAAGATCCAAGCATAGACTTGAGGGATATTGCAGAGAGCTATAAAACATTTAAAATTCCTCCTCCGTTTCAGGGACCAATGCCTTTATCTCCTGACAATGTTGAAGAAACAATTATTAATGAAGAGTATAATCAATAATGAGTACTTACGTACAAAAAGCACCTGACTCTAGTTTTATTAATCTTGTTGAGGATGATAACTTTAAAAGAGACTTAGTTAGTTTCTTTAGTGGTGGTAGGTATAAGTATACCAAAGATGAAATGAGAGAAATGGGTTTTGAAAATCTAACTAAAGATTTTATAGAACACATGAGAGCACAATCAGTCAACGAAGTTACTGCCACAAAAGATTTAAACTATGTTCGCAACAAAGACTTTAGCTACAAAGGTAAACAAGCTTTCGGTAGGCTGACTCAGGCGTGGGACAATTCTAAAGAAGCAGGTACAGGTTTCTTTGATGGTCTTGGAGACTTTGCAGAGGGTGTGGTTACAGCACCATCTACTTACTTGGGCTTTGCTAGTTTTGGTCTTGGAAAAGTAGGAGCTAAAGTAGCATCTAAGGGTGTTCAGTTAGCTGTCAGAGCAGGTCTGAAAGAAACTCTAAAGAAGAATGTAGTTAAGTCATCTATCGCAAGACAGTCCTTAAAAGAAGGGGCTATAGGTACAGGTACTGGTGCTGCTGTCTCTGGGTTTCAGGGTAAACAGCAGGGTGAAACTAGGGAAGAGCTTGGGGTAGGTCCAGAGTACACAACAAAAGATTTAATCTTTGACTCTACTGTGGGCGCTGTGACTGAAGGAACTTTTGGTGCAGCTACAGGTTATATCTCTGGTGTTGTAGGTAGAGGTAAAGCTAAAAAAGTAGCCGATGTAATGTTGGAGAGAAACACTACATTTAAGAAGCAAGCAGAAGAGGCTGCTAAAAAATCTCTTAAAACTATAGAAGATGCTTCAGACGCTGAGAAGAAACAAGCTATGAATATTGTAGCTGATATAGAAGATATACTGTCTGCTCGTGCAGGAGTAAAAGGTGCTAAGATAAAAGGTAGGTTAGACCCTGAACGTGTAGCCAAGGGCAGAGCTATCCTTAACTCAATGTCAGATCCAAAGGCAAACCCAGAGTTTAGTTCTGGTCTTTCAGCACAAACAATGAGAGGTATTGCTGCTGCTAGTGTAGATCTCATGAGAGAGTTGAAGCTAGACACTAAGGGTGGTGACATCAGAATTACTCAGGCCATAGCCAACAAGATGAGAGATGGAGATTCTCAAAAAGTATTTACGATACTCAAGAAGGTAAAGGATGAGTATGGTCTTTCCAAAGATGAGTTCTCTATGATCTACTTATCTGAGGTATCAAGAGCAGGTCAGACTCTAGGATTTCAGAGTGCTATAAAACGTGGTGCTAAGATAGATATGGATAAAGCATCTAATATAGATGTTTTATTTTCTAAGGGTGCTTCATCTATCAGTAGTCAAGACGCACAGGAGATAGCTGCAGCAGCAGTCAGAAACTCTAAAGGTGGTATTGGTTACAAGTTATTGCAAGACTTAGACACCATGAGAATATCTTTCATGACTTCTCAACCTGCTACTACAATGCGTAACTTGACCAACGTAGGTATCCTTATTGGAACAGATATGGTAGACCAGGTTAACAAGGCTATCTACAAAGGGATTACTGGTGACGCATCTCAAATAAAAACTTTTATACCTAACATGACAGCAGTTGTCAGAGGTCTTTCTTTTAACAACACAGAGGCTAAATTACTACGTCAAATTATGTTAGAGGAAATGCCAGAACAATCCATGCGCTTGTACAACCAAGCGATGAGACTTGAAGTTGGTATGGAAAGCAGTGGAGTTTTAGCCAGAGTAGGTAGGTTTGTAAACATGGCTAACACTCTTTCTGATTCTGTTTTTAAAGAGGGTATCTTCTACGGAAATCTAGAGAGACAGTTCAGAGATAAAGGTATGTCGATGTCTGACTGGTTAAGAACTAACACTAAGTTAGAAGACCTACCAGAAGGAATAGATCTGAACCTTGCTGTCGATGACGCAAACAGACTTACCATGCAGAGAGACTTCAGGGGTGCTGACTCTGTACTAGCGAGTACTACGAGAGGCTTAGTAAACTTAAATAGAAAAGTACCATTCTTGGTATCAACAGCAGCAGGTATCCCCTTTCCAAGGTATTTAGGAAACCATTTACAAACGGTATCTGATTATGCCCCTATCCTTGGAGAGATGTTACACAGATCAGGTTTAACTGAAGGTGCTAAAGATGATGCCACTAGGTATGCACGTCAAGCCACTGGGACTATGATGTTGTTTGCAGGGTATCAGATAGCAAAAGATAGAGATGGTGAAGTTGACTACGGATCTATAAAGAATGAGCTAGGATCACAAGAGGATCTCAAACCTTTACTTGGTGCTGCCATGTTTCATATGTATCTAGGTGATCAAGCGTGGAGAAAAGAGAATGGTCTTCCTACTTCTTTTGATAACACAGATCAGCTAAAGAGAGATCTACAGGATGTTCTTGGTGGTATACCAGAATTTTCTTTTGATCTTGGTATTCCTGTTGCAATACTAGATGCTGCAGCAAAACAAAAAATAACACCAGACTTAGAGAAAAAAATTGGAGATTTCTTAGCTACATTTACAATGCCAGGTGCGATAGCAAGAGACTTGATAGGACAAGCAGACTATGATCAAGCAGGTAATCCTTACACCAGAGAACTAGCACTCACAGATGATGTTAAGTTAGACTACAGTGGTGCTGAGATGACTAACAGAGCACTGAGGATGTTGCCTGATGTAAGATCCACGCAGTACCTACAGTCTTTCAATGATGAAACAGACATTTCTTACTATGACTTTGACAACCCTGTAGCTAGAGGTAAAGTAAACCCTGCTCTAAAACAGATTACTGGTAGAACAGCAGAGCCGCCACTAACATCACTACAAAAAGAAATGTCTAGGTACAATCTAAAGAACTGGCAGATATATGGAAGCACTGCAACAAAGAGTGCTAACGTTGATCTTGTGTTGAGGGAGAGACTAGCTAAGTCAATGTATAAAGACTTTGAAAACTGGAAGTCTAAAGCACCTGCTTCAAAGAAGTATGGAGAGATGACTTACGATGAGATTGTAGCCAGTGATAGTATCTCTAACTTAGATAAAGCTAATCTTCTTGAGGGTTGGATTAGAAAGAAAATAAGAAAAGAAAAGGAACAAGTCGAATCTTTGTTTGATTCTTTTGTAGCAGAGAGTCCAGTAAAAGCTAGAGGATATATTAGAAACAACTACATAATTTATTCTAAAGATAAAAAGGGAAAACAAAACCTAAACACTGCTGCCCAAACTCTTGGGTTCAAAACAGCAGATGAATACTTGGCTGAGTCTGATACCATATCAGATGAACTAACAAGAAGAATGAAACTTCTAGCCATAGTTCCAAACATAAGAGAGAACGAACCTTATGACTAAAAAGAAACCCCCAGAAATTAACTGGGGGTTTTTTAGTTTGCTATTTGTTTTTAGTCTTTTTATATTCTATCATTTTATCTGAGTAAGAGAAGGCTTCTTCAACTATCTCCTCAGACCTTTTATACTTACCAGAAGCAAGGAGTCCTGACAAGGCATGACCTGCAAAGAAATCGTCAGTCTCTACCTTTATCTGAGTAGTATCTTTACCTGATACAAACTCTTGGGCTTCCTGCTCAAGGGTTTTTTTATTATCTTTACTAGTCATTTATGTTTTTCTTTTAGTGACTCTAACATCCTGGCAAGATACCACTGAGCTTTCTCCATATCTTCTACAGGATTAGTTTTATATCTGTAACGATGCTGATACTTTATCATGTTACCATGACAGTAATCTATAAAGCCATCAAGACCAAGGACTTGTTTGATGTAGTCAATACATTCTATACCACCGTCTGCGTGATTGTAGTGGAAAGGTTTATCGACTGGATTAAATTTAGAACTCATTTCTTTCCTTCCTGCTAAGTCTATTATATCTGAAACGCTATACCTGTTGCACTCTCCACAGTGACCATCATCATCAAGAAGAAAACCGCAGTCTTTACATTTCATACCGTTACTAGCTCTGCTTCTTCATAAGGAATATGATAGAACGTTTCAGACTTATGTACTCTAGCAAAGTCTGGTCTATGGTTAACGTCATCAGTCATCTGAGTTGCTTTAATTTTCCAAGCCTTATCATACTCGAAGTTAAAAACGTAAAAGAAAAGATTATCTATTTGATCTTTATATTTTTCTATTAGTCTTTTCTTTCTTCCTGGTATCCTGACTTCTCTCCAGAAGGGAGGCCAATTACTATCAGGAAGAACATCATAGTTTTTTTCTTTTAAATAGTCTTGACCCCACTGTGCCTTACGTTCTGCTTCATGATAATAAGTAACCCCATCCTTTGTAGAAACTACATCAGCGTAGTAATCTTCTTTAGAAGAAACTATCTCATGACCTTCAGACAATAAGATCTTTATTAAGGCTTGTTTAGAAGGTGTGTCTACCTTGTCATAAACATCCTTTTGAAATGGTCTAACGTAAGGTTTCATATTATGCTCCTATATCTACTACCTCGCAGACATCACCAGTACAAGCCATTGTTTGACTTGACGTAGTAGTGTCCTCTTTTTCATACTCGCTGAGTCTAGACCAGTCAATAGTTTTTGGCATAGTAGTTAAAATATTTTTGTATTCTTCTTTGTCTATCTCCTGATATGGAGCTTGTTGATAAGTGTGTTCGTTGTAGGGTAAGAAAGATACACCACTCATTTCATCGAAGTGTTCGTACACAAATGTTCCAACTTCAAACCATTCATCTTTCTTGACGTTGATTGTCACACTAGGTTTGTGTTCTGACCAGTGCCTCTGATACATCAACCACATTTTAAGTTGATCAACAGCAGACAAGTCAGATGTAACTACAGCCTTGTTAGGAGCCTTTACAGGAAAAGAGAACACAGTTGTTTGGTCTGGTTTAAATACATCAGGCTCACTAGGAATACCCTGATCCTTCATGAAGGTGGTAAGGGGATCTTTGTTATCTCCTCTAACGGTTCTAACATAATAAGGTGAATGACGTGCATGGATTCCAGAGGCAGAGTCAACCAACTGTGAGACTGTACCTGATGGCTTGACACAAGTAATAGCTGCCGACTGTGGAATACCAAGGCGATCAGACCACTCAGCATTAGTAACAACAGCAACGTTACGTAAGTTCTCAAGGGTTTTCTCCAGTCCTTTATTCTTTGTAGTCATAAGAGGGTTATCCATTATACCAGTTAGACTTACACCTAAGAGTCTTTCTTCTTCTGTGTTTGTTGTCCAGACTTTTCTGAGGTATGGAAATTTTGTGTACGTGCTTTGGATCGTCCCAAGTATTGTGGCGAGTCTGACTTTTCTAGCCAGGTCATCCACCGTATCCGTGGCTCGTACCACAACTTCCGTAAGATTGCAGAACTGATACGGTCTAAGAATAATCTCACTACAAGGATTAGTTCCGAAGTCAAAGTCAGAATCACGTCTGCCATTCTTTGCAGCTTGTCTCTTAGACGCCTCACGATTAAATATACCACGTTCACCACTCCCTGATTCTACTAGTGCCATCCACTCACGCATGAAGGACAGACTGTCTGGTTTCTCTGTGTATGCTACACTGTTATTAGCCAAGGCACGTTGGGGTTCGTTGTCCCACCAGTTACCTGATTTAGCATGACGCATACGATCATCTGATAGATTAGATAGAGAGATCATAGCGGATCTACGTACTCCACCTACAACTACTATCTCTCCTATCTTACACATTAGATCGTGACACTCTATTGAGGATAGCTTACGGCCCTCTGCTTCCCTGAACATCTTAACTGTAAAGTTAAATAGATCTACAAGAGGAGCAGGACCAGAGGCTCTACCACCGAATGTCTTTAACCTTGCACCTGCAGGTCTTACCCTGCTTACATCCCATAGTGGAATCTCACCTGCCCATAGGAGCACTAGTAATTGTCTGAACGCTTTAGCCCACCCCTCCTTGCTGTCCTTTACCACAATGGTAGTATCACTCTCGAAGAGTTTAGGAATTTCGGGAAGCTTGCTAATGAACTGTCTCTCGACACTGAAGCCAACACCAGTACCACAGAGGAGGATAAACATAGCCTCATCGAAGGACTTTGGGTCATCTACAGGTAAGTAACTACAGTTGTATCCTGCAGTGTTGTCTCTGTCTAAAGCTATACCTGCTGTCATCATAGCTCTCATGCTAGGCATGATCTCTAAGTTAAGTATAGCAAACATTATTTCATCTTTAGTATCTGTATCTACTTTGTCGCCTATAACATTATCTATGTAACGATCTACTGTTTCAGGCCAGGCTTCTCTGCCCTTGCCATCAAAGTATTTAGCGTACCTTGATGTGTGAATAAATGCTTGGTAGTCTGTTGGTAAGTAGTTGTTCATCTGTTGTCTCCTGATCCTTTTAGTGTTCCTCTTTTTTCCCTATCATCTAACTTAGCTACATTCTTTTCCATGACAATAGCTAAATTCTCTCCAAAATAGTTAGCTAGTGCAGTTACATAAAATAAAACGTCACCCAGTTCCTTAACTATTTCTTCTGAAGAAACCTTGTTTTTATCCCTGATTTTTTTCTTTATCTTTTCTGCTACTTCTCCTGCTTCTCCTATAAGACCAAGTGTGTTCTCTACAAGTCTATCATCACCTGATGTTATAATTTTCTTTTCAACCCAGTCTGTGTAGTCTGCAAGAACTGTACTATTCTCTGGTTTATTTAAATCAAATTGATCAAAGTATCCCATGTCTTCTAAGTCTTTACCTGTAATCATTTCTTTTCCTTTACTTCTATTTCAATCATTTCAACATCATCTATATCGTAGATGGTATCTGATACAACTTGTTCAAGTCCTATAGCAGCACCATTCTTATCTGAGGCTATAAAGTTAGCGTCAGGATCTAGCTTTAATAGCATTGTTATTTCAAACAACACAGGAACCTCCAAGTTATAATAATATATTTAATTCCGTCAAGATTATTCTTCAAGCCAATCATCAGGAATTAACTTATCAGCATATTTAAATCCATGACGTTTACACCAGTCACCGTAAGAAGACTTAGCACCCTTGTATAACTTGGCTCTGCTATTCTGAAACACAAACCTCAAGTCTAACTTAGGATATTGTTTCTTTATCTCTACGTGCTTACGTCTGTCATTAGATACAAAACGTCCTTTGGTTTCTATAACAATACCATTCTCTAGAATAAAGTCAGGTGTGTAGTGTCGAGTCCTAACATCTAACCACTCTATACGTTCTTTCTCGTAGGTAAAGTTGATACCTTTTTCTTTTAGATACTTAGCAGTATCATCCTCAAAACCAGAACGATACCCTGCCTTGAGTGCTGCTGCACTAAATCTTTTCTTGTTCTTTTTCATGTATCTCAAAGTGACAGTTAGAACAAACTAAAACACAGTTACGTATTTCTTCTTTTAAAGACTTACGAGAGTATCCAAACATATTACTTATTCCATTAACCTTGGGGCCAATATGATGAAAGTGTAAACCCATCAAAGATTTTTTGTAGCCGCACACAGAACATCCATAAATTCTTTTAACTCTTTTAACAAACTGTCTGTTTGAATCAGAGTTTCTTTTCTTTTGACTAGCCTTGTCAGCTAATTGTTTTCTCCAAGACTCTTTACTAGACCAGTGTTCATAAACCCTGGACTCTTCTCCAGTATCTTTATTTATCCGCACATAATAGTGTTTAAAAACAAAACCATCTTCTCTTACATCTCTTTGTCTAAAAGGTAAGTTAAGAGACTCTACTTCAGAAAGCCTAAGAACTCTCATAGTTCTGTTACGTTTCTTGTAGGACATAAAGTTTATTATAACCACTCAGGTTTTTCAATAACAGTGTAGTCACCCCAACCTGTACTGTAATCAGAATCCTTTTCTGCTTTTGCAATAACAGCTAAAGTTTTATGTAGTTGCTTCATACCCCAGTGCATAACTTCTGGACTCATCACATGTACGTGTGAAAGAAATGGTGCAGTTTTTTCACAGGCAATAAAAGAAAAATTATCTACATCATAACCTGCAAGTTTACATGTGTAAACATAATGAGCACCTTGTAAAAGGTATCCATACTTCAAGCACTCTTTTAAGAAACCTTTTGGACTAGCATCTTGTGTTGTCTTTACATCGTAGACTGTACCTTCTTTTTCTATCAGCAAGTCTGGTCTAGTTTTTAAAGTTAATCCTGAGATAGGATCTTCTGCAAAGATACTGATCTCGTTTAATCTATCAGGGTGATTTAAGTACGATGCACATAAAGGATTGTTTAGAGCACCCCTGGTTATACAGTTGGCTACGTTAAACTCTACCTCAGTGAGCAGGATCTGATCCTCCCCAAGGTTGGCTTGCATCTCTTTAAATATTGCACTGGATTTAGTCTTTGGTCCTTTGACTACCAGGTTACGTTCTTTCTCTAACAAGTTGGCATGTACTGCACTACCCATAGCAAAGGCTGCATTATTAGAGTTACGCTTCTCACCCTTCCAATGTGCTAGTGATTTCTTATATACAGCTTTAACTGCACTGGAAGATATACCATCTCTAGAGTGATACTCTTCGTTAGACATATCTGTTATGATTTCTTTTTTGTAGTCCATGTATCTCTCTCTATTATAAAGTAGCCCCCACCTAAAAATGAACAAAAAAGATGGGGGCTTATTCTTCTAGGGTAAAAGGAACAAAACCTAGAAGGGTACTGAGTCCTGTGGTTCCTGGGAGGAGGAAGACTTACCACCAGAACTCTTGGAATGATCCTGAAACATTGAAGAAGGGGTTTGAGAGGAACCACCTTCAGATTCGTAGACCACATGATCAAGGACTTGAAGCCCCATGAGTCGTGTACCTACAAGACCTTTCTTTGTACGATACACCTCAACCTTTACGATGCCTTTACTTCCGTTACCGATAAGACCTTTATCCTCTAGATCCCAAGCCTTACCTGCAATGTCAGCTACGACAGGTTCACCACCCATCCAATCTTCAGCACCAGTATGAGGACGAGATACAGTGAGCCTATGCCCATCATCTACTTCCTCTATTTTCTTTTGACATCCTGCTTTCTTTAAAGCATCTGCTGTCTTCTTATCAGTGGTTACTGTAACCTTATACTCTCCGTTAGTATCCACGTTCCATTCGGCTTGATCTCTATTGGACTCAAATACTTTTGCCCATTCGATTGTACCCTTAATATCTATTTGTGTTGATGGCATACTGCCCTCCTTTTCTTTTACTGTTGTTACATCTAATATTTTTTACTTTAGTTGTCAATGGGTCTCAGCCCAATTTTTTCCTATGTCATATGATCCAGGTGTAGGTATTTTAAAACCTAGTTCTTCCCCAGTTTCTAACATGCAGTCTGCTTGTATTTGTCCTAACCTTTTAGCTTCCTCCTCTGTCCCTGTTACTTCTACTTGGTATTCATCATGGATGAACCCAACCATTTTAAACCTTATCCCTTCCTGTCTAGCTTTGTCGTGCCACTTGAGTAGACTGTGCTTCATCAAGCAAGCCTCACCATTTTGTAGTATACCTGCCAGTGTTTTGTGTGCGTTGGGTACTGGAACTCTACGTCCATCATACCCAGTAAAGTATCCCTGCTCTGCTATGTAAGGCACGAGTTGGTTCTTTAGATTATATAAACCATCAATACTCATCTCGAAACGAGTACGTGCCTCCTGTGCTTCCTTCATGTTGACCTTAAGTATCTGACCAGTCTTTGCTACACCTGCACCCAATAACCAAGCATAAATAAAAGTCTTAGCCATATCCCTCGTACCATTTGGTACGTCCAAAGCTTTCTTGTTGACGTTGTGTATGTCTGTCTCGTCTTCTTTCTTTCCCTTCATGATGGCTTGTGCATACTGATCAGCATCAAAGTGTCTCCAGAGATAGTCAGCTAACACACGTAACTGAATACCGTCTGCGTCTGTACCAACCAACCAAGAGTCAGAAGGAACTGTCCAACAAGAACGTAGATGCACATCAAATTGTTTCTTTACTTCATCAACTGCTGACTTAGGTTGACCATGAAACGGAGAGGATATGTTAGCAGTGTTAGGATCTTTGTGAGCACATCGTCCAGTCCATGCCCCGATGTTGTTTATCCTACCATGAATCCTTAAATCGTCACCACACTGCCCTAGCCACTCCACCAGTGAGCTTCTACGTCCTTCGAGTGTCAACCACTGGGCTAGAGCTTTCGCTCCTGTGGGTGCTGTCTCAGGAAGTGTACTAAGATTTGCCTCTGATACAGTGAAACCGTACCTGTCTAAGTCTTTCTTCTTTTGATTGTAGAAATCCTTGTCCATAGAGGCTACTGACTTACCATATGGATCACCTATTCTCTTTCGAGAGAAGTTAATAGCAGTCTTGGTTTTATCTACTGGCTTCCATCCTGCATCCCAGAGAACATCTATCCTGTCCTTTGAAGATCCTGGATTAAACTCTATCCAGTCGAGACACACTAAGTCATCACCCTCTATGTTTGTAATGGCATACTTTTCTTTAGCCCTAACAACTGTAGCCATCTCATCACCATCCTTCTTGAGTCGATACTTAACACGATTGACCTCAGTAAGTTTGGGTGGGAAGTCTACCTGGAACTGCTCCTCTAGTGTACTCATCTTTGTCTTGACTGAGTTGAGAAGAAACTCTGCCTTTGGTTTATCAAAGAAGAAACCGTAGTACTGTGTGCGAACCAACTCTATTTGAACATCATGCTCAGTCCTTAAAGACTTACGCCAATCAGGACTCCAAATAATATTGTTGAAGTGATCATACAAAGATTCTGTAACCTCGATGTCTTGATACCAGTAGTCAACCATTTCGATACTGAACTTATCGAACTCATGAAAATCTCCTTTATGTTTGTTGAGCCTTATACCCCAAGCCTGTAGACTGTGAGGAAACTTAGCACCCTTTGGTGTTTCTATGTCGTAGTTTACTAACCTACTAATAAGTAAAGTATCTACAATCTTTCTTGGATCTATCAGTCTGGGTTTAAGTAGTTTGTTTAACATGGGTGCATCGAACTGTACAAAGTTGTGACCAACTATTAGATCTGCTGACTCGTACCACTTGATAGCCTCACGTCTAGCAACCTCATCCTCGTGACAGTTATCAAACCTTACTATCTCACCAGTAGTAATATCTTTACCACCACAGATCCAGAGTTTATCACTGTCAGTAAGACCGTTTGTTTCTATGTCGCTGATGACAATCTTCATACGTTGAATACTACCTCTTCAAGAACAGTTGTCTCAGGATCGTAGAAGACTGAACCTGCATTCCCTAGCTTGGCAAAGGGTCTGTTCTTATCAACAATAAAGTGAGTTGTATTTCTCTCAACATCATCCTCTGATTCAGTATCTCTGTTAAGTTTTATACAGACGATAGCTTCTTCTTCCAGAGAGGCTGCATACTTGGTGCGTCCATCATCGTTGACCTGTGATATAAATACCACACCTATGTTTAATTCTTTGGCAAGCTGCGCCATTCGTGAACCAAGGGTTGTCAACGTACTGGTAGCCGCATCAACACCAGAGTTAGATAGGTAGGCTAGACGCTGAACGTGATCTATAAAGATGTACTCTGCACCATAGACTGTGGCTGCAAGCCTAACATAGTCCAGGAGTTGCATTGGATCATCATGACTACGCATCTCAAAGATAACTGTGTTCTCACCACCTGCCATCTTCTGTGCTGCTTTAATTACTTGATCCTCACTGAACCCTGTAGAGACTGCATCCTCTTTGGTTCTGACATTCCATCCTAGTTCGTAGGTTGCCATAGCCCTATAGGTTGTAGACTTCATCTCTTCCATGTGCAGTAGAGCAAGACGTGTGTTCTGTTTGAGTAGTCCTACCTCAAAGTATCTGACTAGCTCAGTCTTACCCTGACCTCTGAGTGCTTTGATAAATGTAAGTCCACCCTTCACCAGTCCTCTGATCTTATCATCAATACCAGTGTGTCCTGTAGGTACATACTCGTAAGGGTTTTCTGTGGTGATAGCTTTCTCTACCTCCAGGTCTCCAACAAAGAAGTTGTCTGGTGCAAATCTCTGTGGCTTGAGTGCTGCCCACTTTAGATCTGACTCATCACCCTCCATGAGAAACTCGTTAGCATCCTTGTGCTTGGACATAGGTACGTAGTAAAACTTCTCAGGCATAATGCTGTAAAGTTTCTGTGCTGCACCCTGACCTGCGGTGTCTAGTTCACCTGCGTAGACCACCATCTCAAAAGCGTTGAGGTAGTCAAAGTTATCCTTGATAAACTTATCTGATAGGGCTGCACTTGGTAGTGACTTTACAGGATAAGATTTACCCAACACCTGATACAGACTAGCCGCATCAAACTCACCCTCAGTAATGTATATACGCTTACTAGATCCTGCGTTAAAGTCAGGACCAAATAGTTCTGTCAGAGATCCACGTTCCTTTGTCCAGAACTTCTTCTCGTGGTAGCCACGATACTTTACGTTATCTTTGTACTTGAAAGCATAGCGTACAGGATCACCACCCTCACCTATTTGTAACTGAATGTTGTAGAGTTTAGCTACGTCCTCATCTAGTCCACGAATACCTTCATGCCTACCCGAAATAATCTTTACGTTTCGTAAGTCTACCTTGGGTGGAGGTGGTGGATAAGTTGACTCTGCCCAGTCAAACTTTTTTGCTGAGTTTGGATACCCTTTATTACAAGAGTGACACTTACCTACTTTAGTTACTAGATTGTAGCTGAAAGCATCTGAACTTGCACAGTCCTCGAAAGGACATGGTTGATGTGTAATCTCATTGTTGCTGTTCACTGCTGCTGTCATTTTGTTGTTCCTTTTCTTTTGCTCTTTGACGTTCTTCCTTGGTCATTGGTCTTATCTCTTTCGAGATTCCCTTCCTCCTGTCAATGTACCACTCTTTAGGTTCGTTCATATCTTTACCACATCGGATTCATTAGGTCAAATCTTTCGTACCAGTCAGCCCCTTCCAAGGCTAACCACATCAGTACAGGCACACCCAGTATGAGAAACATACAGGTAACAAAAGCCCATCCCAATCCTTTTGTTGTACAGTAATGTTCACTCGTATTACTAATGCAGTTTTTTGTCATCATCTTCTTCCCTTGGATAGTATACTAAAACATATGAATCACATTCAGGACAACTAAGATTAGTCACTATACTGTATTCCCCAAAGAGATATGTTTCATCCTCTTCAATGTCGTGATCACCACCCCAAATTAACTTGGTATCACAGTGCCAACAGTTCATGCATAATCCTTCCTGGCTTTAGGAGGAAAGCTATCTCTGTTCCATCCTTTGTTTACTTGTTCAGTTGCCCAGGCATAGGTGATCTTCCAATACCTTGCTGCCTCTGCCATGTTGCTGAAGTCTTTACCATAGAGTCTACACTTTCTACCCTTCTGTTTAAAGGTAGGCTCGTACCTGATACGGACATGGGTAGGTACTTCTTTTGGCTGCATTACTTTTCTCCTATGTTCTTTGGTGCGTACACTGCACCGTTGTATTGGCTACCAGTCTCAGTGTCTGCACCAAAGTTACACCACGCTAGGATAATCAGGATCGTCATGATCCAGTAGAATGAAACCTTCACCCACTTGATAAATCCCTCGAATGTTTTCTTTGCTTCTACCTCTGCTGATTCACTTGGTGTCATTGTTGTACCTCTACTTCTAGACAAGCCACTGTCTCTGACTTGTGCGTTACCATCTTAGCTGCTTTGCTTAGTTGTATCTGACACTCTTCAAGTGTGGCGTAGTTACCTAACTGGTAGTGCTCGACTGTCTGTGTGCTGAACAGTTGCATCCATACTAATACATACATCATTTTTCTATCTCCTTTTTAAAACATTGGATACCAGAGTTCTCCTCTGTCTCTATATCCTTTTACTTCGTTCAACAAAATCTTTAGCTTGTCTGCTTTGTACTGCTCACCATCCCACTCAAGATCATCAATATCTTTCTGTAAATCTTTGAGATAGGATTCAACAGCAACTACCTTTTCATCCTCATATTTTAAATGTCTCATTAGTGATAAGTCCTTATTTCTTTTTTTGCTACCCAATTTCTAAACTGTTCTGGAGTGATACCTTTCTCGTGCATGAACCACTGCATATCTAGTATAACTTCCAACAAGGTATTATTCTGATCAAGTATAGTTTCAACCATATCCTTATCTTTATTTTTAAGTTTTGAAAGAAGACTATTTATTTCTTCAACAGCCAAGTATTCAACCTCACTAAAATCTTCATCGTCATCATCGTTATCCATACTGTTAGTTCCTTTCTTTAAGTTATACCTAAAGTATTATTTCTTATATAAGAATAATAAATATTAGTATACTTTAGGTATAACTCTTAGTTATTAGTTGGCAACTGTTGTTTTTATTTCAAGTGGGGCAAGTTGTCTCACCACCACAAAAGAAACAGAAAACCTAACCAAGCTACGTTGACAAGTATGGCTACTACTTCGTGTGTCTCTAACATAATTACCTACTAGCAGTTGATGTACTGGTGTGTGTTCATAGTGTAGCTTACACCCATCTCGTAGTCAGGGCTGCTACCATACAACTCTGTCAAGGCATCTACTACAACCCTTACGTTGGTGTAAAATCTACCTGATGTATCTTGGTAGTCATCAAAGTCGTTGTTCACAGGTATCACTGCTGCTACTTCTTTCCAGTGTTTATACTTACGTTTATTTACATCCTCTTCTTTTGGATTCAAACATTTAACGTGTCTCTCGTACACGTATATTACTGCATCATGGTAGTCACCTACTTTAATTTTATATGTTTTATCTTCTATCATTTTAGTTCTCCTTTTTTATCTTTGTGTCCAAGGTCTATTACCTAGTTTGTTTTCTTCTACCCAAGTAATGAACAGTCCTACTTCACGTCCATAGGCTTCGATCTCTGAGGGTTTATCCCAGTATGGTATGTTGTCCTCACTGTTCTGTGTTAGCTCTCCACACTCGTACTGTTTGACGTGTACCAGTTCGTGAGCCAGTGTTATAAGCATATCTCTGAGCTTCAGAGATCTATCTATGTCTATCATAAACTCACCCTCTTCCATCTGAACACACCCACCTAGACCATAATCTTTTCTTCGGAAGCACACCTCTATGTAAGGATCTATGTCGAACTTCTTTTTAAAGAACATGATCATACTTATGGCGTGTTTCTGTTGGCTCTTTGTACCACCCTCAATCATGATCCATTTATCATAGCTCATTGTATGCTCTCTCCACTTCTTCAGCAGTGATGGGTTCTAGGTCAGTAACACTGTCCTTTATTTCAGTCCAGTCATAGATACTCTCAACTGATGGATGATCCTGATCATAATCATCATAGAGTCTAGGCTTCCAGTATCCGTTGTTCTTTTCTCTCTTTATCATGTAGTCAGCAGTGTTGTAGCAGTGCTTAAGGCTACAGTTAATAAACATCACTGACTGTTCTTTATAGTTAAACATTCTAGTATTCATTACGCTTCCTCCCAATCTACCCAGTCATAGTAGTCTGATATTTGTTTGTAGTTCTGTGGTGATATTCCTATCTCTCTATCCCAGTCTATAGTCTGTAGGTAATCCCTAACTTGTTCATACTTGTGATCGTTATCAACACCCACAGATACTTCGTACTCTATGGTTCTATTTACTCTTACTTTAATTAGTTTCATTTTATTCATCCTTCTTTGGTTTGCTATACCATGCCCTATCATCATCAGGCAGAACATATGGACGCCAATGATTAGGATCTCCTTCACTGTCTGTCGGTGGTCTGAAGTCAAACATGTCCTTTAGTTTTGTAGACACATCCTCTAACCTACGCACCTTACTAAGGTCAGTGTCAAACATTTCTCTGAAGTCTGTGCATATTGCATCCATGATCCGATACGCTTCTAGTATTTCTTGTACTTCATCACGAGTTAGTTCTGTCTTTAATTTTACTTCTTTGTTTTTCATTTTATTAACTCCTTTTGTTTTTCTAATCCCCTGAGCAGCATTGCTTCTGCTTCTCTTTTATCACCACGCCTTAGTGTTTCGTATGCCCACGATACCCAACTGTAAGCCTCTGGATCTATCAACTCTGGATCAGGTGCAGTCATCACTGGCTGTTGTTGTTGCTCAGTCTGTGTAGCGCCTACCTTGTGGACGTTCAGGAACTCAATGAGATACTCCTTAGACACTGGTACGTCTACTTGCTCCCAGTCTTTAGGGAAGTATCTCTGAGCATCTCTCTGAGTGCCAACCCACTGTCCTTTACTTGATCTGTATAGTATCATCTATCAACTCCTCTGCTTCCTATTGAAAGCCTCTATTCTTTCGTCTAGCTTTAAATCTTCTATTAAATCTTCTGCCTCCTCTTTAGTATCAAAGAGATTATCTCCTTCTTTATTTTCATATGTTTCTCCGTTTTCGTCTTGGACTTCATAGTTAATCCAAGGGATTTCTACTATTTTATATTTCATCTCAGGTTATCCTCTTCATCAAAGTTTAGTTCTCTCTCATCATCTAGCTTGTAGTTACTTACTGTGTCTGCTGTCTGATGCCAGGACGCATCATTAAGTGTTGTGCCAAGTAGACCTATTGCCAATTGTTTAATCTCGTACTCGTCAAAGTCTGAGTAGTAGATCAGGTTATATATCTTTTCTATTCTAGGTGTCATCGTTATCCATCCTCATTCTTACGTCTAGTCTCCAGTTAAATCCTGTTAATGTTTTACGTGTTGCAATCCCAACATCCAAGATATGATTTTTAATTGCTCTATGGATTGTGTCTGTTTCGTCACACTCTAGATCATCTGCTGATATTACAATCTCTTTAAACCTCATTTGTACAAACTCCCTGTGTTAATATTTATTTTATCTTTTAATTGTCGTTCCTTTTGTACCCAAGATAGGTTTTTATTTTTACCTCTGCTTCCCCTAAAACATAGCCTAGAAATATTAGCTGTTTTCTTTGAACGCCTAGGTAATAGTTGACCTTGAGAATTTATAACTTCAGCCCCTGTTTCCTGTCTAATGTGCTCTTTAATAAACTCTTTGTAGTATTCTGTTATCTTTTCTATTGTCGCTCCATCCTGATAGTTATCAATATCAATATCTAAAACTATTACAGCCCTGTGTTGTACTCTCATGACAAATTCCTTTTCTTTACTTCTATTGTTATACCCTTCATACTTAGATACTTGGCAACAAGCCTGTCTAATTCTGATGTGTCTTTTGTAGAGTGATAAGCGAAACACTCACCACCCTTTTTGCTTATGTGTATGACATACTCCACTAGTCTAGCCTACTGTTTGCGTAAGCATCAAAACCTACACTCTCTAAGACTTTGGCTGCTGCTCTAGCACCTGCCTCTTTACAGTCTATGTTTTGAAAGTATGACTTGCTAGGATTCCATAGGCTGAACCTTTTACCAGTGTAGTCTAGCTCGAACCCTAGCTCTTTTATTACTTTGCGCTCTGCTTTTCCATCTCTAGTGTTACCCTTAAACTTCGGATAAATATTTACCCAAGCGAACCCACAAGCAAAGGCGTCCTCACCCTTCAGCACGTCCTTTATGAAAGTGTTTGTTGCGTCTATTGCTGCATCACTCATTTGAGTTTTCAACTCAGTAGTGTTTACTGTCTTTAGTGTGTCGATATATTCCATTTTGTTTATCCTTTTTATAATAGTCTTTCGCTGCATATATAACCTAGTGTGTCACCACTAGCAGAGTGTACTGATACACTGTTTTTTGTGCGTCCATTTACAGAACCTAACTTGTCTACTTTAATTAATTCTATGTAGGACTTGGCACGTTCAACGGCTTTCTTCTTACTGGTGTGGTATGTAGAATAGCGATCCACAAATTTGTTTTCTGAATTGTCCCAGTCCATAAGGTCTAGCTTCCAGATTTTTCTAAAGTTACTCATTTTTATATTCCTTCCTTTGCTAATATTCTTAACACGTAGTGTAGTGGTTGATCACCTAGTGTAATCTCTTTTTGTTTGCTGTTACTGTATCGCTTGGCCTTTGCCATTGCTTCAATGTCACTAGGTATTTTGCGAGTAGCTAGGACGTTTTCCATAGCTAGTATTTGGTTGAGTGTTACTGTCATTTTTTATTCTCCGTTTTGTTTCTATCCCTTCAATATCAGATAGAATTATAGTTGTAACTACACCTCGTGAACTTGGTTGTAGGGTGTGTCTTTTATGTCACTCTCATATTCTACATAGTAGGTCACACTGTCAGAGCTAGGTGAATAAGCACCTCCAAAGATAGCCCTGTCTAACTCTTGCCTACTAGGTGCACTAATGAATTGTCGCTCATTATGTTTGTAGAATAGCGCCCAGTGTTTTAATATTTTTCTAGTCATTTTTAATTATCCCTTTTAGGTATCTTTATATATTCTCTAGTCTCAATATGTTTGAACATCATATACTTAAATCCATGTTGTGCGTCTGTTTCAGTACCCATGTACATATAGTCATTTATCAAAGCATCTCTTGCCATGTTGAAAGCCTCTTGTACTTCTACTTTTATGTCGTAATCCGTTCCAGTATGTCCGTTTGTATCTCGATTATTCATCACTCATTATCCTTTCTAAAAAATTATTTATCTCACAAATTTTATTTAAAGCCTCACGCCTTTGTTCTTCAGTATTGAATACTGTACTAGCTGATAGCTCTAGACTATTCATGTAGTCGCTAAAATCGTAAAGCTTTTCTTTATGGTAAAACATATGTTGCATTTTATACCTCCATTATTAAATAGGTTATGATCCAAGCTAGTATGCCTAGAATAGTTGTGAGTGCTATCGTGCCTACGATCAAAGTTAAAAGCATTTTTAGTTTCCCTCTTTAATAGTGTGTAGTGTTGCCTTGTTGCGATACGTACCAATTTCTACAATAACATTTTTGTTTTCATAGTTTTCTATTGAGTAGGCTTGCCCAGAATTTGTTGCAGTCTCAAAAGAAAAACCATTTCTGTTTTCATCTATAACACCTAGTAAAAATTTAGGATTGCCCAGTGTGCTATTCTTTAAACGCTTGAGAATTAAAAGCTTGCCAGTGTGTCGAGTAATATTTTTCATTTTGTTTTATCCTTTATTAATTATATGTTGTGAATACGTTTCCATGTGACCCATGTTATAGCTTGCATTTCAAAGGCTTTAAGCTTGCGTCCATTTACTAGTGTTGCGTCTGCTGCATCTACATAAGCTTGTTGTATTTCAACATATAACTTTTTGCCTATGTTTGTCTTATCAGTAGTCAAGCCATGCCTCTCATATCTCCAGATATTGTAAGCGTGTCCATCTACAGTACAGGTATCATCACCCATAATATTCCTGTAGAATGACACAATTTTTTGACCATTAAGAATTGCAATAGTTTGTTCATGATCTGGCATTGCATCCAGAATAGACCATGCCTTTTCTTTCATTTTGTTATAGGTTGATACTTTAATACTCTCGATTGCTTCACCATTGAGATATGCTGCAATCAATTCATCTGTGTTCTGTACGTTTCTCTCCCATTTATTATTGGGAGATAATGCAGCCATAACACCCACAACTATATGTAATGGCATATCATGTTTTAAGGATAACTTTTTAGATATTGCTTGCGCTTCAGCATACCATTTAATCCCATTTGCAATTTCATCTGGAGTAGACAACTCAAATACTTTTAATATGTTGTTCATTTTTATACCCTCCCATTAGCAATATTTATTGCTCTATTTATTTCAGTTTGATCAACACTAGTCTTAATGATTTTCATATTCTTTTTAAGTATAGATTGATAACCATAACTTAAATCATCCATTTCATCCTGAACTACTGATTTATCATAATCACCAAATTCAGCATACCACATGTTATGCTCAGTATCGTAAACAACTAAAGTGTAATATGGAGTATTCATAAGAGTAAAACCTTTTCATTTAATATAAATTATGTAAATCAAGTTAGCTGTTTTTCTGGTGAGCACAAGAACCACAACATCACTATTTTTTAACGTGTGATAAACTTGCAACAAATATAGCTAAATTAGGGAAAGCAACATTTATGAACCACAACATACGAAAACAGTTAAAGTCTCTCAGTGAGGCTTAAATTGAGTGTGAGAGGTATTTCATGTTTTGTTCTATGTCTGTTCTACTCAGTGTAATTTTGTGATCACAAGTAGGTAGGTGTACTGTTTAAGTTTATAGTTGCTTCACTTTATTTGTGATCACACTCTTATAGTTTAATACTGAACGAATTACTCTCAATAATAGTTCAAAGTTAAACTAAATTTTCCCAATAATGGTTTAATACTGAACTAAATTACTGAAAGTAGTTTAACATTAAACTATCTCCAGTATATTGTGCGTCTATTCTGGGCGTATACAACATATAGTAAGAGGGGGGGATGGGACGTGGTGGGGGTGTACGTACTATATATATGTCCAATGACAGAGAGGGGTATTTTTCGACTGTTAACCACATTGTTAATTAAGTGGTTTACACTTGAGTTGTGATCACATTTAGATATAACTACCGTTATGAAACTATATAAGATAAAGAACAAGTATATAGTCCTGGATAACAGGGGTATTATCTTAATAATAACAAGATACAAACAAATATGCTTACGTCTTATGGGTGTGACATAGTGTCATCGGGGGTAATTACTTGTTGTTTTATACTTGAAGTCGGTATAACTAATAGTATATACTAACAGTAATACTTAAAGTATTTAATACCTTTATTTTTATTCTTATATTTAATACTACTATAAGAATACTAACAGTAATTACTTAAAGTAATACTAACAGTACCCATATTCTTCTTTTGTTGTCCATTTATTGAAAATAAATAAAAGATAATATTGACAATAGTAATACTTTAAGTACAACTACAGAAATTCAAATGAGTAAAAATAGAATTAAGTACTTCGAGTCTGACTCAGTGCTAGAAGAGTTCTACAACGCACTAGCCAATCAAGACGAGAAGAAGCTAAGAAGAGTACACATCCCCAGGTCTGATGTCTTTTATACTCGTAGAGCCTACTTTGAGCACACAGGCAACTGGGAATCCCTAGATAGAATAGAAAGATCGATGTACTTAGAGGGTATGTTGTCCAAACATGACGTTTTAGACCCTAACAGAAAAAGAGACTGGGAATAACATATGGTAATAGACTTTGACGTAGACGGTGACGGTAAGATCACAGCAGAAGAGATAGCTATGAAAGAGCGTATGCTCGAAGTAGAGCTACGAGAAGAGAAGGCTGAGTCTCAGAAGTTTATGGCCTGGGTAGCTATGGGGATGATGATCATCTTTACTATCTTTCTCTTTACACCCCTCATGTCTGACACAAGAGTATCAGCCCTAGCAGACCTGCTTGGGTTGTTTTACATTGCACAGACTGGTGTTGTAGCAGCCTACATGGGAGCGACAGCATACATGGCAGGGAAACCTATGGGCAACAAAGTAGCAATGAAGAAGGATATGAGATAATGGTAGCTAAAAAAGATTATACACAAACAAGAAAACCTATAAGTAGCTCTGCTTTAGGAAAAATTGCAGAAGTTTTAGGTATTAAAGAAGGTTTATCTGATAAACAAAAAGCAACAAAAAGAGCTAGCCTATCTCAAAAAGTAGTTCGACAAGCTATGAAAAGAGCAGGTGTTGCAGGTGCTGTTGCAGTAGAAGTTATACCAAGATTAGGTGCTATGTTAAATGCTTCTAATACAGCTAAAGTAAATCCTGGTAAAAAACCTATGGGTTTTGCTCCTGCAGCTAAAGATAAACAATTAAAAAGTAGTGTTAAAAAATCTGTTAAGAAAGCACAGCCTAAAAAGAAAGTTACAAAACCTAAACCAAGACCAAAGAAACCTATTCCTAAAATTAAACCAAAGCAAAGGCCGTAGTCATGAGTTTTAATCTGAGTAAAAGATCTAAGGAAAGACTGATGGGTGTACACCCTGATCTAGTCTCTGTTGTTGAGAGAGCCATAGAAATAACTGGTGTTGATTTCGGAGTGACGTGTGGTGTAAGAACCATTGAAGAACAAGAGGCTAACGTAGC
>Ga0208157_1000332_pt1 | contig 27173 bp, 30 predicted proteins | sample 5_EtaG_FD_184077 | JGI IMG/M metagenome (GOLD analysis project Ga0208157, IMG submission 184077) | Marine viral communities from the Subarctic Pacific Ocean - 5_ETSP_OMZ_AT15132 metaG (SPAdes) (version 2) | ecosystem: Environmental > Aquatic > Marine > Oceanic | place: Pacific Ocean | collected...
TTTTGCGGTAAGTCCTGCTTCGGCAGATATTACGCACGCTATTAAATCCTCAATCTCGCTAACTGTTGATGGAGCAGCGTCCCAGTCAATTCGGCAACCTAGTTCACTTGCAGTATCTGGCTCTAACGTCACTTTGGGTACTGCTCCTAAGCTGGGGACACTTACTTCCGGCACTGCTCTTGGGTATACTCCTGGCGTTTACAGTATTACTACTGCTGGTGACAGCTTTTCGTATTCAGAGTCGTACCTAGAAGGCGATGATGTTCCAGCTTTACTCTCTACAACTGTCACTGGTGGCGTAGTTCCTGCACTGCCTACTTTTTCTAATCAAACAGTTACCTCCGGAGGTACAGCAGGCACATTGGCCGGTACGCTCGCGACCGACGGGGCACTCACAATCACTGCAGGTGGTGCAGGGACAACTGCAATCGGACAGGTTATTCAAGAGCTAACTATTCGATGAGGATTCTGCTGTTGTTGCTTTTGGCTGCCCCAGCAGCAGCCGTCCCAATCGTTCCTAACTTTCAGCAAGGAACACTTTCCAGTACAACAAAGACAACGTCCAAGGTTATTGAAGTCATTAACTCCTACGAATATCGTACGGGTTATGAATACACGGCTAGCGGTACAAATATCAAACCCTCTGCAGGTCTCGCCCCACAAAGCTTGACGACGACCACCAATACATTGAACGGTATTTCAAGCAAGTGGACTGGACTTGATCCTGCATCAAGACCAACTTGGAGCATTGTTAACGAAGGAGCTGCCTTCAGCTTTGTTGAAACTTTGTCCGCGCCAGGGCTTGTAAATCACACGCTAATAAACAGAGAGACTGACATCGAATCACTTACAGAGACCACCAGCACCTTTACCCAATGAAGCGTGTCTTAGCAGCCCTGCTGTTATTGGCTGAGCCGGTTAACGCTCAGGTTTCAAGCACTGCCGCTCCAGTCGCAAACAGTTCGGGAAGTGTCACAAACCAGGCTGTCCAGGTTACGCCCTCCAAGACATTCACATCCGTGATTAACGGCGTTAGCTGCCAAGGTGCAACCCTGACGATCAACCCTTTCCTTAGTTCAACCACTGGCTGGTCTGATCCGTATGAACGCTATTACAACGAGCCTGTCTATGACACGCTTGATTTAGTTGGTGCGTTTGACCCAGAAGGCAATCCCGTTCCAGATGGCAGACCTGACAATCCAGGCAGCGTCTTGTTCCATAAACCAGTTAGGACAGGCCAGAAAACTAACTTTTCAGTCAATGGCGGCATCACTGCACAGATCTCGATTCCGCTAGACCGAAGTCATATCCGCACTTGTCGCGCTGCAGCAGAAAAACAAGTGCAGCTTATGGAAGCCAGCCTTGCCGATAAACGCCTCAATTACGAAATAGCTAGGTTGCGAAACTGCGGAACCCTTATGAAAGAAGGCGTGATGTTCCACCCCAAGTCGCCTTACAGGAAGATCTGTGCTGATGTAATCCTGGTCAACCCGCCAGGTGTCTTACCGCCCCACACACATTCAATTCCTACTTCTTCAAAGACCGCTGAAACTTCCGACGCTGCCAAGCAGACTCAACAACAGTCGTCTTCCCAAGCTTCTCCTTGATCTTCTTGATCGTCTTTTTAACGGTCGGCTTGATCGTTTTAAGCAAAATATCGCCTAATGGTTTGGCTAAGACTGCCGCTGTTGTTGCGACAACCGCAATCGTTGCAGTCGTGACCACAACAGGCGAGCCAGGTAAATGGTTGCCGAGAATCGCTGGTATGTCCAACGACTTGAACTGGGTTTTGCATTCTCCATCAACTCGCTTATACCCAGTAATGACAGCAGTCTGAAGCTTATTTTTAGCCCCAATAGGTATTGCGTCTGGTGGCGGACACGGTAATTCTGTGTCTACATTTGGAATGCCGGTTGGGTTGGACGCTCCCGGTGAAGGGGACTGAGCCGGTTGCTGGGAGGCATCCGGTTTTTCTTTTGGGTCTATTGCTGGCGGCTTAGCTGATCCATAAGTCAACGTGCCAGGTGTGAAGTCCAATGCGGCAGGAAACGATGGCATCGTTCCATCGCAAACCGTAAAGTTGCCCTTCGGGTCATTGGTGTAAGCGTCTGGATTGCCAGGCTGTGCATTTCTTGTTTCAACGCAGCCAGGTATATCCGCAACCGGAAAACCCAGCATCAACGTGACTGGTGGCTCAGACGGAATGCTTTGCGGCGGGATACTTCTCCAAGTTGGTATTTCTGGAACGCCAATGCGCCCCACACCAATCTCAGGTATTTCAGGCACCTATTAGAACGGCAGCTTAGGTGTTTCGATTGCTGGACCTGTCGCTGATGGCAGTTCAGGCATCACGTCATCAATCTGAGCAGGCACCATTTGCGTAACAACCTTGGTCAGCTCTAGCTTTAGCTCACTCATGTAATACTTCGTCAGCGATGGAATGCGGGTGTAAAGCACCAGCGATCCAACAACCATCGTTCCAGACATCAAGAACCCTAAGGCTCCTGCCAGATTGAAAAACTTTTGCATGGTGATGACAGATAAAACAAAAGGCCCCCTTGCGGGAGCCCCTTGTCGGTCTGTGTGAGAAACCTAAGCTAGTTATAGCCTAGAAATTGTACTTGGCACCCATTTTTGTTCCAAACACAGGATCGTTAGCGGTCGTGATGCCTGAAAGCTCGCCGTAAAGGCTGAAACCAGAATCAGCAACGGTTACGCTACCGCCCACTTTTCCTGAGAGTTCTGCGTTTACGTCGTCAGTGTCATCGACTAATGCAAAGCCGCCTTGGGCATAAAAGCCATAAGCACCTTCGCCACCTTCGTAACCAAGATGGATGTCAGTCACACTTCCTTGGAAGCCGTCAACGTAAGAACCATTGTTCTCCACGTTCACATAAGGGCCTGCCCAAGCAACTGAACCAGCGAGAACACCAGAAACAGCTACTGCGAATGCTTTGATCATTGTTGAAAGAGTCAACGTTTTCTGTAGGTACATTAACTGGGACAGTCAATGGACAGTTACAAATCTGTTTCTCAGTTCTCATCCGTTCCAGGGAACGTAGAAAAGTGTTTCTTATGTAATCCGGTGTAAAGACCACGTTTTGGATGGTCTGGCTTGTCGCGGCCTTCAAGCATATAAAGCATTTCTAGCCAAAGCACACGGTTGGAATTTGCCAAAATGTCCTCCGCGCCAGGTTTGCCGCAGATCATTGGGTCGGGTCTAGTAGTCACGTCGTTCATCCTCGTAAAGGTCATCGTCTGGGTCAAACGCTAGAAAAAGGGTTGTTAATACAGCCCCCGCTAGCGCACCAAAAATAAACGTCATTCAGATGCGTTGTCTGGGTCGGCAGTCCACGCAGGGTAGTCAGATCCAGTCACATATTCAGCCAAGGCTTGCACCCGTGCCAAGTCAGCATGGGGCGATACATCACCAATCTTGGCGCAGTCTTCAATTGCTTTGACCTTGGTGCCGCATTCAGTGCGAATAGTCTGACGCCAAGTCTTCCAACCAGCATTCATTGTTTTGCCACTCTCTTTGGCTTTGATAACGCGCCAATCAGAAGGAGCAAGCAAGGTGTTCGCTGTGTGCTTTGTTTGAGCAACCCAGTTGGCTTGTAGGTCTACATAAGTCTTGGGGATCAGGTTGCCGTCAGCGTCGTAACCCCAATAAAATTTTTGGTCATAGGCCGGAGCATTATCTCCCCAAGTAATACCTAGCTCTGCACGATCTTGTGAACTGCTTAGGCGTAACCAGTTAGCAGGGTATTGAACGTCGTTGTGCTCCCACGGAATATCCATGGGTAGACCGCGCGTGCCGATGTAATAGCCCATGAAGATGCAGGTGATGAACGAAGTTTAACGAGCAAGCCCGCCATTAGCCTGGATCGGGTTAGAAGCAAATGCAAGATATACATAAATCGCCCCATCACCATTACTATTAGTGTTGGTTGTGTATAGCTTAAATCCGTTAGACAACATGTCCATATTTACGTCCGTGGTTGAGCCTTCTCCATTGAATAGGTTTGGATACAAACGTAGGTTGGCTGGGTTATACCCCAAGCGTGAGGCATCGTTCATAAACCAATTGTCAGAACCACCATCTATTCTTTTCCCCATAACAAATGCCGGTTGGAATCCAGTAAATATAAATGTGCCGTCGCTACTTGATCCATTGCCGGTGTATGAACCCACTGCGCTGTAGCCTGCGACAGGTGCGAAGCAGTAGGCGATGAAATTATCTCCATTTGCATTTACGTCAGGGTTGCCGCTTAACTGAAATGTACTTGAAGACATTGTACGAAAATGAGATGAACTCCCTTTTGCTTCGGTTGAATTTAACTTCAGAATATTTCCTGCTGTCGGTAAAGAATAAACGAACCAATCGTCAGCAGTATCCCTATTCTTGACTATAATATATTCGGGCACTGCATTTAGTTGATGTCCGATAGTTACATTATCCGTATTATTTCCCGTGTAACTAACAATCGAGAAGCCAGCACTTGGCTGTGCTCTTACTTGTGAAGCAATGCTGCCGTCGTTGTTAGTTACCGTCGATGTTCCGGCGTCCCAATTCCATGAAATGTATGTTTTACCACCATTGTTAACGTTGGAGTCACCTCCAAGGGTAAATCCGTCAGAAGTAAACCCTGTCAATGCACTGCTTGGAGAATCTTCACTGCCGGTTTGGTTGCTGTATAAAACTTTTGAATGTCCCCTTACTGTGTCAAACAGCTCATGAGTCGTATTAACATTGCGAGACTTAAGCCACACAAAATCTGGAGAGAAGGCAAGATTTGTCACTGAGCTTATTCCACCGTTATATTTTTTAGCCTCAAAATACTTACTGCCATCCGCAATCGTTGGGGTCGGTAAGTTTGATGTGCATAAAGCAAGGAAGCCAGCAGGAGCTGCCGTATGGAAAGTACGTTGGCCGAAGTTAATGTGCCCAACTGCAGAGTTATAAGCAGTAATATATGCAAACATCTCTCCAGCCGTTAATTTACTAATCAGGGCAGCAGGCAATGATGAAAGTGTAGATTTAAGTGTTCCATCTAAGTAAAATTTAATTTCTTGATTAGTTACGTCTACCGCGACACCAATAGTGCCTCCAGTGGTTCTGTATTGAGTAACTGTGGCAACTGTGACTGATCCGCCACTAGGAACCTTTGTTTTGATCTTTCCTTCAGAGTCATACCAAGCAGCATGTGAATCTGTTGAGGTTTCAAAGACTCCAGTTATGGTGCCAACTGTTGAGGCAATCCCGATATTTATATAGTCAGAAGTAGCTTCAGAAGTTACTTCAAAATAATACTTTCCCGAAGAAGGAATTGCGATTGTGCTTGTAGCATGTCCATACTTGTTGGTGACTCCAGTACATGTTAAATTTCCATTTGATAAATTTGCAATTTCACCAACGCCAGCGTTTGTGCTCCGTATCCTTGCCAAAGGATTAAGCGTCGCATAATTGCCCACAGTGACCCCACCGGCATCACCGCCACTTGATGCAGTGCCGTTGCCTGGTGAGTCACGCAGGGAGTCGTTACCTGCACCTGAATCATTTTGAAGTATGGTCCCATTGACTCTAAAAGCAAATAAATTTCCACTTCCATCAGAAGGCTTCCATTCAAAACTAGTTAATGTAGAAGGCGGGTTCGGCACAGAATGCCAGCCAACAGAGCCGCTCATTGACTGTGCAGACCCTCCGTTGAGTTTTACGCTCCAGCCAGCATCTTCGTTTGTGTAATATTCAAAAGTAGATACATTGGCAATACTTAGGTTGAAATAACCCGAATACTGGCTGATGTCTGTGCTGTACGCAGCATTGCCGCTTGTTGATCCGTTCCACGCACCGGCGGGAGTATCTACTCTTGTGGTGGAATAGGTGTACTGCACATAATCTTGAACACTTAAATTGTTGGGAGTAAAGTTATTACTATTGCCAGAAGTATCTTTCCCTAGAGTTGTCGCAGTTGCGCCGCTGTTATCTGCAAATTGCAGCCTGAATCCATTCGTTCCAAATGACAGCCCAGACGTATCAATTCCTTGCCAGACCCCGTTATCGTCAAACGCTCCGAATGACGTAGCGTCAAGCTGAGCACCATCTACAAAGTTTACTTCGGCTAGGGAGCCGTTTAAATAATTACTGTTTTGGTCATTTCCGATAGTTATATTTTTTCCGCTTACAAAAGTTCCAGTATCGTAGTTTTGTGTTGGATATGTTAAAGTTGAAAAATCAGTTACTTGGATGCCATTTACATAAATTTTAACACGATCTGTAGAGGTTGACTGTGTAGTATCAACTGCAACAACAAGATGGAAAAAAGCGCCCGGATCTTTAAAAAATTGATCAGTTATTAAATCACCGCCGCTAGTTCCGTTAAAAAATACTCGCAACTTGTCGGTTCCTTCAAACCTAATTGCATCACGAGCATTCCCCCCGCCTACATCAGATCTAAGTAAAAATTGTTCAGAGCCTACTTTAGATTTTTTTAGCCAGTTGCTCCAAGTCCACGTCCTTCGATTACCTGTAGCACTTGGGGTTCTACTTAAGTACGCACTATCTGCACTGTTAAATCTAAGCGACCTAGATATTTCAAAGCCCGCAGCAGGCCCAGCAGCCGTCGCTGCCAGAAACAGCGGACTTGCGGCACCAGGAATACTCATGAAACGTTTAGCAGCGAAGTAACCGTGATGCGCGTTGCGCTTTCGCAATAATAAGCCAATACATCAACAGCAGCAGCCGTTGTCGTCAGCGTTGGTGCCGTACCACCAGCAAACTTATATTTCGTGCCCGCATAAGCAAGCGTCCTGCTTCCCGTTCCATCCTGAGTAACCACAATCACCCCAGACTGACCAGCAGTCACGTTGCTTGGATCGCTAAGTGATCTATTGCCACCAAGCGTCACGCTGAAGTTATTGCCAAGGCTCATGTCAACAGCAATTGTTGCCCCATCGGTCAATGCAACAGGCGTTCCACGCTGTGCCTTCGTAAAGCTCTGAGTAACAGCAAGGCCAGCAAGCGTTGTTGTCGAAGCAGGAATCGTGACCGTAACGTCAGCACCTGGATCAGCAACACTCAGCGTCAGCTCATGCGCGTCAGGCGTTGCACCCTCAAAGATCAAGCTGCCGTTAAACGTAGCGTTGCCAACAAACAGTGATGTGCTGTCGAACGTTGCAACACCCGTGACATCTAACGTTCCAGGGACATCGACATTGCTTGTAAATTCGACGCCGCTGCCCGCAGCGTCAGTCTGAAGCAGTTGACGTGCTGTGCCATTTGCAAGCTTGCTAACTGCAATCTCAGCCGTAGCACTAACGTCAGCATTGACGATCGTGGCATCAGCGATCATTGCGCTGGTTACTGTTCCCGTATCACCTGTCGTGACAACGTTGCCGCTCACATTTGGGAATGTGATCGTGCGATCAGCAGTTGGATTAGTGCAAGTAATCGTTAGTTCGTGCTGATCGTCAGCAGAACCTTCAAACGCCAACACAGCGTTTTGGCCCAGCAACACCGTGCCAGTAAATGTCGGGCTGGCAGCGCTTATCTTTTCAGTATCAAGTTCCTGCAGCGCAGCTTGCACGTTTGTAGCTGCAATATTGCCAGTCGCGACAACAGAAATATTCGATGCAGTCTGACCAGCGATAGCGTTCGAGACATCAATTAGCTGGAACGTTGATCCGCTGCCAAGCGAAATCAACATGTCTGGCGGTGCCAAACTCACAGCAGGTGCAGTACCTGATCCCGTTCCAGAATCACTAACAACCACGTAATAGTTGAGGTTGCCTGTTGCAGGCGTCGGCAATGCACCACCAGCCGTAAAGCCAGCAGCAGAGCCAGCAGTTGTGACGGAACCAACTAAGTTCGTGTTCGCGTTATAAGTTCCAGCGTTAACAAGGTTGCCGCTAATAACCGTGATCGGCAGGAATGACTGACCTGTAAAGACGTAAAGATCTTCGTTCTTCTCATCGAAAAAGAACTGACCTTTATAGTCACCAGTTGGAAACGTAACGACGTTGTCAGTTGCGCCAGCACCACCAAACTTGGTAACGGATTGATCCGCAAGTTTTGCTGCGGTGACAGCATCGGTTGCAATCAATGCACTACCGATTGTTCCACTTGTCAGCTTTGCGGCTGATAAATCAGGAATATCGCTAGCAACTAAAGTGTCGCCATTGCTGATATGGCCTTGGCCATCAACCGTGACCTTGGTGTAAGTGCCAGCGGCAACACTGTTGCTGTGATTAAGGTTGCCACTACCATCAACAGCAAGCCCCGTTCCAGGAGCAACAGCACCCTTCGCGCTAGAAGTAGCGGCTGGAAGATCTGCTGACGTGATGGCACGACCGCCAGTGATTAAACCTTTGGCGTTGTAAGCCACCACATGATGCGTGGAGCTTGCCGTTACATCGTTGGCAACTTCAATCGTGTTGGAGTCCATGCGGAGTCCTTCACCATTGACAATCACACCGCCCTTGGCGCTTGACGTTGCAACAGGAATATCACTGCCATCAATAACTCTGTAGGCAACGGCTCCACCAGCACTGGTTGGGCCTGCTAAAAACTTGTTTGCTGCATCAGTGTCGTTTTGAGTTGCAGCAATTGCAACGCTTGACCCTGTGGTGGTGACAACAATGTCAACCAGGCCAACCGTGCTGCCAGTGACAGTGTTTACAGAGCCAGACGCTCTTAGGCTGAGCCACGCCGATCCGTTCCAGCAATAAAGAGAATTATCGTCAGTGTCAAGGGCAAGCTGACCTGTAAACGCACCAGCAGCAGGCAGCGTTGTAACTAGGTCAACAGTGGATTCGTTAGCAAGCTTGGCGGCGGTAATTCCGTCATCGGCAACCTTGGCTGTAGTTATTGCAGCGTCAGCAACTTTGGCTGTGGCAATACCGCCATCAGCAAACAAGATCTTTGCACCTGGAATCGTCGCATCAGCGATAAGCGTGACGCCGTTTGCAACCAGATCGCCAATCGTCAGTTTCTTGGTTTCACTGGCGCTGTTGTCAACAACAGCAACCAAGTCAGCAGTGGCCAGGTTGTTCCCGGCTAGAGCTGCTAGTTCACTGATTTTTAAATCAGCCATTGGTGGTCAGCTCCCTGCTTAAAGGTCGGTCTCTAGCAGCAGTTTAGCCGCACCGTCTTGATCTAAGAGTATGTCACTGGCATCTTCCTGCAACACCGCTTCGCCTACAAACGTATCCATCTTCAGCTCTACCGCTCCAGTCGTAATGAAATCTGCTGTGATTTGAACCGCAGCGTCTGGCGAGAACTGCACCGCACACGCTGTGATAACAGCATCAAACTCATAAAAAATATCGTCAACTTGGTTTAGAGCAGATCCGTCAGGGGTGTAACCGTTTGCTTTGAGATAAAATCTTGCATGAAATTGGCTGCCAACTTTGGTACGCAAAGAAAGCTCAATAAGATAGTTTGGCAATTCCTTTATAGTGTCGCCCGTATATTCCCAGAAGCAAGACATCCGGCCAGAGCCAGACACCAACGTGCTGATACGACTCCTGAAATCATCAGACAGTGTTGTTGTGTCAACAGTTTCTCGTTCGGTATTAAGCTCGTAGCTATTTACCTGCGCTAACAGACGAGCAATATTGTTTTCAACAGTTACTGAAATTGGGATGACATTGCCGGGAGTCGCAAGCACCACTGCGTTCGTTCTTCCGCCATTCACAGCATCAGCAAAACTGTTGTAAAGCCTTATGCCGCCAAGCTCATTGACGTGGATAAACTTTTTTGCGCTTGAATCTGTGTATCCATTGATAAAATCAAGAGCACTATCATCAGTGCTTTTTATTTCAATTTGATCGCCAGTAATTAACTGCCCGCGTTCAAAATCAAAACTAAAGCGTCTTTCCGTAGTGTTTACATCGCCCGTATTAATTGTCGAGCTAAGTTCACTGCCATCAAACTGACGTTGGAGTTCAACTTTGCCAAACGTACCAAGGTAAACACTCATGAGATTGTGGCGGCTAGCAGCTCTCCCGTACCAATAAACGAAATCTCAGCACGCACCAGATCAGCAGTAGCAGCACCCATCGTGGCGCTTGAAACGTAAGCCTTAATCTTGATGTCGTTGTTGTCCGCCCCATCAACCCAACGGAATGTCAAATCAACAGTGTCGCTGCTGGTAACACCAGTCGAACCAGTCTTGACAAGTGCGCTTAACAAGCTTGTTGTGTTAATTGAACCGCTGTCTTCTTTGTAATAAAGCAAGCTGCAACTGCCCGTATAACCAACAATTCCTGGAACGTAACTGCGAATGTTCTCGCCAAGCGTTGTGGTTTCTAACGTCTCAAGGTTTGCCTGCACCGAGAAGCTCGACACTTTGGCAACAGTCGTACCAGCGACTTGTAAGACGCCATCCCTGCCGGTATAGACCTTTGACATCAGATCACGCCAATGAGATTCACTGTAACAGTGCTAACCCCAGGCCGCACCTGCGTTAATTGTGGTGGGCTTTCGTACCTGTACTTTGCTGGCGTCCCTGATTCAGAAGAAACAGTGCCTGCAGGGGTGTTGATCTGACCGCCCATGCCACTGTGATTTACGCAGTAGTAATACAAGGTTGGAGCGTCTTTGGCGACTTTAATTCGTGTGTACGCCCCAGCACTGCCCGCAGTCCCAAAGGTTGTTACGCCTGTTGTGTAAAGAGCACCACTGCCATGAGTACCATCGCTTGTCGTACTAAGGCGCAACGGGTGGCCAGAGTTTGACGAGTCTGATTGGCTAAACAGATAGACAGTGCCTTCAGTCAGCGTCAATGTTTCGTTATCTGTTGACGATCCATCGATCCGATACCTATTGCCACCACCAGAAGCCGCAACTGTCACAACAAGTGTCACAGTTGGGACTCTTGAAGGCTCTGAGCGCAAGGCATCAGTGTTCCCGCTCCAGCCGCCCAAAGACCCGACAGGCAAATCAAAAGTGCTGAAGGTGCCTTTTGTTTCGTCAAAATGGTCAAGGAACAGTTCTGCTGACGCATCGCCAATGTTGACGTAAGACAACTGCAGCTTCACATTGGTGCGCTCGCTGCCGTACAGGATCCGTGTCTCAGCGCCGCTTTGCGAGTTGAACGTTTTGACCGGATAGCTACCAGGCTCAAAAGCGCGACTGGTTGGAACGAGCGAAGGGAAAGCCATTAGCTAGGTCTAATTACAAATGATCCACTTTCTATCAAGTGGGCAAGCTTGCTGCTTCCATCATCGTTGCACGGGTGCTCTGATGCAACGATGTCCACAGTGCCTTCCTGCGAGAACGTCAACTGCTCAACAACATAAACGTTTTGGGATACCTCAGGATTGGTTAACGTAAAAATAGAACTGTAGAAAGCTGAATCAGTAACAACGCCATTGCTTACGTTTATCGTTCCAGATTGCACATCTTCTGAATTAGTTTGAAAATAGGAGACGCTGTACTGACCGTCGCTTAAAGGCGTGACACTGGTGACTTGACCAGTTGAGCTAATCGACCCGTTGTTGGCAGAACTGTATGGGCTCGATTCTGTAACGACCTTGATAAATGAGCCAGCCTTTAAATTCAACCCGTGGACTGTTGTTGAGAAGCTGATGGTGTGAGTAACTAGCTGCCTTAAGCCAAGAAAATACTTAGCAACTTTTACTGCATGGTTTTTAGATGTGCAAAACTGCGTCAAATTAAATTGCTCTTGAGGCAACAGATCAATGTTTGGATCAAACTCGCCCAGACTTGGAATTTTTACTTCTACAACTCTTTCTTCTGGTAATTTGTTTTTAGCCTCTTGCCTGTAGCGCACAACCGCTTTAAACGGCCTTCGCTCTTCTGAACTTAGGTAATCAATTTTAAACGAATCTTCAAGAATATTCCCAGCAGTAAAAAACTGATTAATCTCGACAGGGCCTAGGTTAATTGCACCGCTGTCGTGAACATAGGGTATAGCAGGCACCAACGAAAACTTGCCATCTGAAAGCACAAAATTGCATAAAAAGTTTGGAGCTATATCCATAATAAATTGACGCAGATTTGTCATGTCGCCAACAACACCATTGAAGAAAAGTTCTTGTTTTTCTAGAAACCTAGAAGTTTCAATCAACAAATCTTTGTCAACTATTGATGGGTTGTCAGATGTCATGTGCAAGACAGCCCCCGCCCCACCCATCTGATCAGTCAGCAAGTAAAAAACTAGATCAGTAAACAGATTGCTTGGGCCTTGAGATTGGCTCCCGGCCCCGTAAACGTTTAAGTTCGGGTGCAGCCTTTCGACTTGTATGCCGCTGCCCAACCATGTCCTTAGCTGATCAAGCTGCGTAAAGTTTCGACTTGCCCGCAGGGAAAGCCCTGCCAAAGTCAAATCATTAAAAGTTGGTTTCTCTTCATTAGGCAGAATTTCATTAACATATACAACCTGATGCTCAGGCTCAGAGGCATTAGATTTTTGCACCAAATTTCTATAAAGACTAATGTCTGCATATTGGCTTTGTTCTTCAAAAATTACGTCGCCAGTAAACGTAGCGGTTAGATCAACAGTTTCCCTTTCGGCAATCTTTCCTCTAAAACCAGTTGAAGCATAAACGGTTCGATATGGATTAGTTGTTGAAATAATCTCTAATGCTTCAAATGTGTCCCCAACGTCCCAGTTTGCATTGGTACTACCCCCACGCACAACGGTGATAGTTGGCTCGTTCCAGCCCTGAGTTTCACCTGAAAAATGATTATCCTGTTGTTTCACTGTTGCAACAAATTTAATACGAATGCTTTTTGATCCTGGCGCTGTATAAGTTCGCTCAGCATCTCTGCTTTCGCCAATGCTGTAGCTGTTTGCACTGCCGAAAAGCTGATAGTAAAAAGCTTGATTTCGACCAGGCACAGTCGGAATACTCGTCATTCCCGTGACTCGAAATCTTTGCCCTGACGATTGCAACGTTCCAGCAGGATTGTTGTTTTTAAATGGATTTGAGTCGGAGTAAGCAGTGGTCCCGTTTGGGAATACGGCTGTTGAACCGTTCCCGCGCTTAACTTCAAACTCTTGCCCAGCACCAAAATCCGTAGAGCTAAATACAACCCTGGTTGCTATTGGAGCCCAAGTTGTAGTCTTGCCGTTATCACGAGCGTAATGGTCTGAAGGTAATTCAATTTTTTCCAATGTCCATTGAATAATTACAAAACGATCTACATTGCTTGAATCTACATATTCTCTTGTTGTTGCATTAATTGTTGAACCAATACCAGCCGGATGCGTGTCTGAATTGCCTGCAATTTCGTAAGTCATTGCACCATTTCTGCCAGCTGTCGCGCCACTAAGGTTCGATATGTTTGCAACTTTCTCGATAGCACTAACCTGACTTTCAGGGTCAGGGCCATCCTTTGGCAAAGTTAATTCTCTTGTAATAACGCTTGGAATTGTTTCCGACCCTGAGCTTGAAGCGGCTCTTGGGTTTCTGATAAATTCTTTGTTTAGGCGTAAAGACAATTTTGTTGTTAAAAAACCAGCCGTTATGACAGTAAAAGATCCAAGCCCTGGCACGTTAAATTCCCTGGCAACTTCTTTTAAAGTGCTTGAGTTCTCTGCTGCTGCCGCTGATAATTGAATAAATTCTTGGTCATCTGATACAGCACGCAGTTCAGCGCCTGGCAAAGGCACAAGTTTGTATTCAAGCTCCTCTTGTGCTGGGTGCCTTATCTGAATAAAGTTGTATTGAGAAACTTGCTTGCGGCCTACAATTACAAAATATGGGGACATTTGCTGAAACTCAAAGCTGTCTCCATTTGCATCAAGACCCGCTTTTCTTACATGTAAATGAAAGGCTGACGACCTGGCAATTGAAGAATTAATTGTTCCGGTGTTTACTGTTATATTGTCTCGCCCAAACTCTGCTATCTCCTGACTTGTTGGCAGTCCAGGGAAAGAGCACAGCCCTTGCAGGTTTTGATAAACTGAGCTTTTAATCCCAAGCTCAGTAACAATCGCGGGCCTGTTGTTTCGTACTGTGCCCGTGACAATTTTAGTAAGAGGGAAAAACCCTGCTCCGACACCTGCTAAGTCATCGATGTAAACTTCTGGCGCTATAACTTTGCTTTCGCTAACAATGCCTATTTTCTTCTGCAATGATTGATCCGTGTCAATACATACAAGATTGATCAATTGATCTGTTTTTGATTCGTCAGGATTAAAGCGAGCCAAACTGCGCCTTCTTACCTTCCATGTCGTGCCGCCAATTGCAAAAATCTCGCCGATCTGCATCGCATCGTCTGCCGCTAACTGCTCCGATCGAACTGTTGAATTAATATCATCAACCTTTTCACCAGCCTGATCTTTTCTACCTTCATAAGCGTCTGAAGGAATTTCGGTTGCAGAAATCCTGAAGTTTATTTCGTCTTCTTTTGCTACGTCTAGCACTGCTCTTTTTTGCCCACTAAAGCTTCCATCAACTGTTATAAGTGAACCGCCAGGACTTCTAAAACTCCAGATTCCCATTCGTGGGCTGTATTGGCGGCCTTCGCCTTCATGAAACTGATCTTGCACTGTGTGCAAGTATGCATTGCTATCTTTTGGTTTTGTCCCGGCTTCTACGTCACCACCACCGTCACGTCCCAAGTTTAAATCACCGATAATTTTGAGACGTTTGACTATGTTTACCCTTTGCGCTGTTGGCTTTATGTTGTCTCTGGGTACGGTAATAACTTGATAATTTAAACGATAACCTGTTCCATTTGGTATCGCCCCATAAGCACCAAACTCAGTGTTATTTGCTGGCGTGTACGCATGGCAAAACGCTGTGTCAAGGTCTTGAACGTTTGTTGGGCAAACAAAAACTTCAGCACTTGCATCATTCTCAGTAGACGGATCACCACTTGCAAGATCGCCGCGAGTTCCTTCTATTAAGTCACCTGCTAATACCCGACTGCTGCCTCCTGTCGCAGAACCTTTCTTCCAATAAAAAGCAAAGAAATCTTTGTAGACAGTGTCTAAAGCATTGTTGCCAAGAAAAATACCTTCTAATCTTGGCTGAGCGATTCCATTGTCAGCCACACCTTGCTCACCAACTACGAATAAAAGCCTTGCTTGTTGTTGTGTGCCATGGCTGAGCATCCGTGACCAGACAAGCTTTGGCACGGTTAACATGCCGCCAATCTTTCTTGCTTCGTCATACAACCCAAAGATGATGGGTATTGGTGAGGAATAATCTGCAAGCTCACTAATGGTTTCAAACCCTCTGGATGGGGTGAACCGGCTTGCTCCACTAATGCTTTCTAAATCAACGCGGCCTGACTTAGGGGCCGAAGGCATCTTGGGCTTTGGCGTCAGCAGATAAGAAGCGCCAGTCAGCAAAAGGCTGATGCCAAGACTAATCAGAGCACTAACGCCAAAATCACCGGCCTGAATGTCAGGAATTTGGTCATACTCAGCAGGTCTTAATGCCCCACGACACCTGACCTCAGCAGCAAACTTGCGGTACTCCTCTTCCGTTATTCCGATCGTCTTAATTAACTCTTTCTCGTACGGAAGCAGTGGTACGTCGTAAACAGACGGGCCGAGGACCACTGCACCCTTTTCAGTCCTCGATTGACGTACAAGATTCCCGTCTGCCATGTGACTGCGAATGCCCAAGATTGCTGCGGTAACAGCAGAATATCCCCATCATACTCAGGCTTCTTAACCCGAAAACCCCAGTTCAATAAATCACGCGATACTTCCCACTTGCTTGCTTCATACCAGGATTGCTTGAATGCCGGCGCTGTGATGCCAAGCTCACCCCAAACCTTGTAACAAAGGTGGATGCAATCAATATGGCCATCACTACCGTCAGCGCCGAGCCGATACGGCATCCCGATGAGATCAGCGCAGCCGGACATTGTTGCTTACTGGCAAGTTGCCCACAATTCGTTGCGTCAACGTGCGCCTTGGTACGTCCGTCCCAACAGCATCAAGCACAGAACTCAGTTCTAAATTCAGCGAAGTGTTGTCCCACTGTCCGCCTGTTACCTGGCCGGTGTAGGTGTGAACGATTGTGTTTGTTGTTGCTAAGCCTGTATCAGGGTCTGGGTCTTCAATAATCAATACGTCAACTTCCATCAACCAACTGCCTTCGATTGCACTAACGCCCCAAGCGCGAGACAAGTCGTTATTGGGGAAAACAAGCGTTGCTTCTAAACCATCACCCGTGCGGTTGACGGTGACGCCCGAAAAGCCAAACGGCACAAACTGATAGCCAGAGCCAGAGTGCGTAATCTCTTTGCCGATAAAAAAGTTCTGAAAGCGGTAAAGCTCTGTTTGCTCAGGCTTTATTCGTAGTGCATGGCCGAAAGCAAAACTTGTCATATACCTACCCTCTTGCGGGTGCTACCGCTCATCTGTAATCGTTTTAGCGTGTTCTGTTCACCGCGTTGTGCGCCTTGTGCCGCTGCGTTTCGCATCCCAGATTGGAACTGATCAGCGGTTACATAATCAACGCTGTTGATACGTTCCACGGTGTAGCGAACATCGATTGGTGCGGCAACTGCGGCGCCGCCATCGCCTGATGCGGATGATCCACCATCAGAAGGAATAACACCACCACCGCGCGAGCCGCGTGAATAACGGGCCATGCTTTCACGCATTTTGGACTGAGGAATGATGTACTCAGGCTCACCACCTTCACCAACAAGGCCAAGAGTTGGTTTGCTGACTACGCCACCTTCGTTAAATGCTTGAAAACCGCTGGGAAGATAATTTCCTTCTTTGTTTTTAAGAACGCTATCTAAAACGTTATTTGGCACTCCCGCAAAGCTGCCCCCATCACCGCCGCCACCGCCGCTACCTCCGCCAGGCATTGAAACGCCTAGCGCCTTCATGATCGTGCCGTACAAAATCATCGCTAACTGCTGAGCAATGATCTTTTTCGCCATTCCCAAGAAATCAGCGGCAATAGATTTCAACATCCCTGCTAATGCTTCCTGTCCAGACTTGGCACCAGTAACAACAGCCCCAAAAGCGTTAGCAAACGCATTACCCATTGATTGAGCAGCAAACGCAGCCTGGTTTTGCGTATCCAAGAGCTTCTCAAGCTGCTGCTGCATTTGATAACCAGGGTCAGCCTCAAGCCGACGTTGCGCAGCATCGGCAGCGTCTTTGTCTGCTTTTGCTTGAATCTTTGCCAACCTTTCTGCATTTTCTGTCCTGGCCTTTTCAGTGTCAAGCAACGCAATTTTATTTGCTAATGCGTTGAGATCAGCTTGCTGGCCTAGCTCTGCTGTTTCTGCAATATTTGCCAAAGCGTCTTGCCGTTCAAATTCAACTTGCAACTCTTGACGTAGTAAATCGGTGCTAGCTTCTTTTAACTTAATTTGTCGCTCAAATTGCTTGCTTAACTCTGCACCGGATTTTAACTGTGTATTTAGTAACTTCTCTGCTTCACCGGCTGCGTTGCCACTTAAGTCAGGACTAAAATCAGGAACATTCGTCTCAGTAATCTTTTTAGGCGGGTTCACTGCGCCACTTTGCATCTGTCTGATTCTTTCAATATCAAAACCTGCACCTTGAGAAGCATCGTATGTTTGGATGCGCTTAATTTCTTTGAAAACAGGATCATCGAAACCGTCTGCCCTTAATATTAAACGGCCAAGTTGATCTGCTGCAAATTTAATTGCATTGCCTAGCCCGCCGAACGCATCACCCACAACACCAAGTTGCTTCCCTAAATTAGTAACTGTTCCGTTAACAGCTTCCGCAACTGCTTTAAACCCTTCAGTCGCTTCTGTAATTCCATTAATTGCGTTGGCTGTCGCATCAAGGATTGGTATAATTGCTTGAGCTAATGCTGCTTGATCAGAAAATAAATTTTGAATTGCAACACCGACACGACCCCAAGCACCGCCAATAGTATTAGCCGCTTCCTGTTGTGCTTTCCTTGCTGCACCTGCAGCATTCTTTTGGTTTTCTAATAACTCCTCAAATCTTTCAAGGTTTTGTAAAACTGGCAGCAAAGCAGGCCCAGCCTCAGTACCAAATGCCTTAAATAATTGTCCTGTGTCTAACCCAGCCGCTTCAATCTTTTTAAAGGTGCCTAACAATCCATCAGCTTCAAGCGATGCTGCGTTGATGTTTAAGCCAACTCCTTTAAGAGCCTTTGTTGCTTCGCCACTAGCTAAGCGAGCTAATGCTCCTTTAAGACCTGTAAACGCAACTTCAGCCTGATTGCCTGACGCAGTTGATTGAGCAATGACCGCGTTAATCTCTGTAATTGGGATTTTTAATCCCGCAGCGGCTGAAGCTACCTTGCCGATATTCTGTGCGTACTGATCAACAACAATTTTTCCATCATTTTGGGTCTGGATAAACCCATCTACTAATAAGGCCGCATCATTGGCGCTTTTGCCGTACGCATTAAGAACAGAAGTTGCAGCATCTCCGACCGTGTTTATATCAGAGAAGCCACCAACGGCACCCAAGCTGGCCGCCTTCAGGACTAACGCTGCATCAGCAGCATTAGTAAACCCAGCCGATGCAACGTCATAAGCCGCAGCGGTTAATTCGGCAACACTTGCATTGCCCTCAAGCTCTGCCGAAACATTTTTAAGCGCAGCCGCTAAAACATCGGAGTCAACTCCAAGCGAACGAACTTTTGCTAAAGCAAAATCTTGCCCAGCGATAGTACGCAATGCAGCCGTTGCCGCACTAATAGCAGCTGTAACGCCAAGCAATGGCCCTAAGGCCGCTTTAAATGCAAGACCTAAAGCCCTTACCCCTGGCACTGCTGCTTTCGCTCCAGTACCAGCAGCAGCCGCAGCCTTACCAGCGCCTATAAATTTTCCATTTACGTCTCTTAAGCGGCCATTAACGTCTTTGGTAGCGCCAGCGACGCCATCCATTGCACGCTCAAATTTTTTCGCTGCTCCTACAGGCTGGGCTGTTTCAAGGGCAATCCCTATGCGGGAGATAAGCGCAGTCATACCTACCCATCCATTGCCTTGAGTTTAGCGCCCACGCTTCGCTTTCTTCATCGCAGCCTGTTGCTCTTCATTTAACAGGTCAAAATAAGCCGACCAAATTAACAGCTCTTCTATTGTCACCTCGTGCTTGAGCTTGACCAAGGTGTAGCCAAGCTCCTTCGCAACGCCTAGCTGAAGCCGCAACAAATTATCTTTTTTTAGTTCAGCCTTTAACCTTTTGGGTCAGCCGCCTCCGTGCTGTCCTCTTCAATCACGGCAAGCATCAAAGACTGCAGATCAGCATCCCGAACATCGTTCTTAAGCTCTGCTGCTTGACCTAGTTGGAAAAGCCGCTTGCCGTCCTCATCCTGCGCCTTAAGAATTAAAAGCTGCAACGCAAATGCGTTCGTGTCGTCATTAGATCCTTTTTGAGCACGTTCACGCTCCGCCATTGTTAACGGAGAACGCCAAAACACAAACTCTGAGCCATCAGATAAAGCAACAACTTTTTTGACTGGCTGCAAATTGGCGGCTTTCTTTAGTTGATCGAGAGCACTTGCCACAAAAGATAATTTCTGTTCGTTGACAGCTTACACATAAAAAAGCCCCTGGCACAAGCCAAGGGCCACAGAATCTGTTGCCTGAACTTAGGACTTGGCGAAGTCAAAAGTTGGGGCTGCAGAAGGACGGAATGCAATCTCCACGCTTTGAGCATCATCTGGGTTGACGCTGTAGCTGGCAGAAGTCAACACAGCAGCAAACTCAATTGACCGACTTGTGGTGTCGTTTGGCGAGGAGCCAGTCAAAATCAAGTCTGTGTAGAGCTTGAAAGTTGCGCCAACTTGATTCCGCTGAAGTACATCCTCAATCAAACGACTTGCAATTGTGGTGTCGTCGTCTGTGGTGTAAACAGTGGCCGAGCCAGTGCCATCAGCAAAGCCAGTAATAAAGCTGCGGAACGGTGCGTTTTGGCCAAGCGTTCCACCGATGCTGGTTACATCAATTTCTTCGCGCGTAACCTCAAAGCTCCATTCACGAACGTCGCCCACTGATTGAAATTCAGCAAACTTGATTGTGAAGGGCGTCGTGCCGTCAGTGCCGTCATTAGTGAGAGCCAGTTCAGAGCCACCGGCAGTCGCAGCAAAAGTTGCTGCACCGGTTGCAGCTACATAAGTCCTGATGAAAACATCAGTGCTGGCCGATGTCCCAGCAGGCAAAGTGCCCCCCGTACCGGTTCCTAACGAAACCTTGTCATCGACCTTGAAATTTAAAAAAGTGCCAACATTGATCGTGTTGCTGGCACTGGTGACGTTTGCGGCTTTAAACGTGCTGTCGGTCCCAGCAGGCTTGTAGTAAAGAGCGCCGGACGTACCGGACAGAACAGTAGCCATAGTGTTAAGCGGTAGTGGCTTTCTAACCTATTGTAAGTAGGCGTCAAAAGTTACGCTGACCTGAGTTTGGAAATAACTCTCAGGGGCAGACGGCGTAATTGTCAAGGGTCCGGATGCAGGGTCAAAGGTGACGCTGTTGACAGTGACGCGATCAAAAAGGTCTTTGACACGCTCAGCAATCGTGTAGTTGGCCCCTGCCCCAACACCAGTGGCGGTGAAGATGCTGACAACAACAACACCGGTTTGACGGTTAAAGCCTGTTGTTGGGGCCTGCAATGTGAAATATTCATTGTCATTAAACTGAAGCTGCACTTGAAGCCAGCTATCTGTATTTGGCGGGATAAATGACGAGTTGGCATAAACGACCGGAATGGCTGGCGAGCTTGCCATTTCAGTGGCAATGCGCCCTTCAATAACAGCACGAACGTCGTTATAAGTGCTGGTCATGACTCTGCCTCAACGCGTGCCGCAAGCGTAGGGATTAGGCGTTGCACACGCTTTGCCGTTGCTTGAACCCAACCAGGGCCATCAGTTTGAATGCTGCTGCCTTCGCCAGGCGTGTCCCAAGTCCTAACTTCTCGCGTTGGCTTATACCGAGTGACTTTTTTGCTGCCACTGCCCTTTGCTGCATTGGCAAGCTTTTCTGCATACGGCAAATTGTTGTAAACGTTGTAAACATTGCCCATTCGTTCTTTTTGATAGCCAATTTTTCTTGGCTGCTCAGCGTTTGGCTCCGGATAAGAATCTTTTCCTGCAGGCTCACCAGGGAATGAAGCGTCGTTTTGCCCTACAGCCCAACTTGCTTTAAACCGGCCAGTATCTACCGGGCTGTTCTGCACCAAAGACTTGTAAGTCTCTGCTACTGCTAAATCAATTAACTTTTCATACTTGTTTTTTACGTGCTGGGGAACCGCAGTGATTTTTATATTTCTTGCCATCGTTATGCCCTCAGAATTAGTTCGTGAGTGATTGCCGTGTTGTCTTGCTCTGTCGTTTCAACGCGAATGATCTGATGCACGACCGTGCTGATTACAACGCGATCTTTTGTGCCAGGCGCTGACGGCAGCTCTTTAGCTGCAATTGTCAAACGCTTGTCGCCTTGCTGGATAAGCTCATTCACCTCGCGAACGCTTACATCTTCCAAGACACCTTTAACGTCGGTGTCACTGGTTGTCTCGGCAATTGCGCCCGTTGTGGCGTCATAAGTGCCAGCAGAAACGTAACGAACTGTCACATCACCACCGAACGTTGCGATGACAGTACCGGCCACTTTTTCAAGGGATTGAGCAAGTCCCATCAGACGCTATAAACAACGACATGACCAGAGGTCAAAGTAATCGAAGTGAAAATTACGCCTTCAATGCAAGCGCCATGGTGAAGGTCAATTGCAGACGGGGCGCCTGACCCGTTCTCAGTAATGCCCTCAGAAGTCATCGCAGCAATAACTGCATTCTTCAAGGCTTCCACCTTGTAAAACCTGCCAGTGTGCGCGGCTGTATCAGTGATGATAATTGCCTTTGACGGCGAATAACCCATGCCCATGATCAGCTCCGTTTGATTGCGATGTTGCCTGGTCCACTAATTCTAAGCCCTGTCAAGTAACGCTCAACCATTGGCGGGATTCGATCTGCGCCAACAGCACCGGTCTTGTCAGGCGTTACGTCAAGGCTGCCGATCTTGACGTTCTTAAAGTCTTCAAGACCGCCAAGGCTGATGCCATCAACATTATTTTTCAGATAAACAGCAAGCTCAATCTGAGCACGCTTGACCTGATCAGGAACTTCGGTGTCGGTGTAGTAATCGTCGGATATGCGGAACGGAAACCCGGTCGCGTAAGTATTGACGTAGGTATCGGGCTTTCGCACGCCAGTACGCGGCCATTGCAGTGCCTGTGTGTCGGTGGCGCGTGCGCCTAAAAATCTTTCGCGGTCAAGCCGCTGTGTTGCTGCTGTCAACGCACGATTGCGCGAATCTGCATTGCCTGTCGTCCACTTGGCAGCGTCAGTGCTTTCAACCATCGCTTCAACAAAAGCGTCAGCCTCAGCCAGCGTTATGTAGCTGTTGGCGCTTGCGTCGCCCGCTGTTGCGTTGATTGTTACTGCCATCGGGCTTCACGTCAGAAGTCTTTGATTTTGGCTTTTCAGGGGCGGAGGCCACCGCTTGCGCAGCAGCCTCACGTTCCTTCATTCGCCTGAAAGCGAATAAACCCATCAGGAGCTTGCGCCCTTCAGAGCTACAAAGGAAAGGACAATGGCCTCTCCCAGTGAACCCCCAGACAGGTTTGCAACGGTAATCGCGAACGAGCCAGCAGCAATTGTGTTGGCTTGAACGAGATAAGCGCCAGCAGTTCCGGCGGAGCTGTGGTTAACCACAACAACGTCAGTAGCTGCAATTTCGCTGTTAGTAACCGCAAAGGTCACTTCAGCGGCAGCCGCCAGGGCTGCGTCGTCAAGGGTGATTTGACCTGAAGCTGCGTTCAGAGTCACACCTGTCGCTTTGCTGGTGGCCTGGGTGACAGTGCCGCCAGTTGTCGGGCCAATAAGTTTGCCCGCTGTTGCCTCAAAAATGGATGCCATGGTTAATTACTCCCTCAATCAAGGTTAGAAGTGGAAGTAATCCGCACGATTCCAATGTTGTTGGTCTCGTAAACCTTTGTCCAGTTTCCAACGGTCTCAAGTTGAGCGCGAGTTGGATTTGAAACAGCAGAGGAGAACTTCGAACCTACCGGGTGGTAGACGTAATGAAGATCGATCGACATTGCATCACTCTTGGCGAGGATGTCGCGATCGGTTTCAGTCTGCAAGCCAAGCTGTTCGCCGGAAGCGATTGCACCTTGGGTGAACAGATAAGAAGCGTATTCAGTGGATGAACCGCTATTTGCTGTTTGAACGTCTGCAGAGACGATCACGCGCAATCCCATGAATGTTGGGACTTGCACCTGGCCGAATGCGTTTGCAGTCGAACCTTGGCTGGCTGCTGTGTCAGCAGCACCATTGTCGTCGTAGATGAAGTCGATTGCACGACGCTCCATCAAGTCGTAGTACACATTGGGGTGTACGCAGATCGCAGCAAGCTTTTCGCCTTGATCGCCTAGCAATGCTTTGCCAGTAACAATTTGACGTGGTCCAAGCACGGTTGGAGTATCACCAGATCCGCCATCAACGGCTAAGCCGAGAAAAGCACCACCAGCGGTATCACCAACTGCGCCAAACACACCACCAAGGCAAGACAAAAGGTCTTTCTGACGCTGGTTGGCAATGTAATCAGCAATCTTGGCGCCAATGGCAGCCATCGGATCAGAACCAGCAGCCAAAGCAGCAAGGTCGCGTGACTCGAAAGCACGACCACGGTGCAAGACAGCAGCAACCTGCTTGTCTGCAGTGATCTTGCCTGGGGTCAATGAAGAACTATCAGTAAGAACTTCAAAGTCACCAGAAAGGTTGGCTTTGTAAAAGGGCACGTTCACGAAGTCGCCACCACCCTCTGCAGCATTTAGCTCAGCCATTGGCTGCACCACACCGGAAGCCAAAAAGGCATCACGCTGAGTGGTTTGCTCAATGACGTAAGGCGTAAATACCTCAGGGATGATGATGTCGCTCCTAAGAGTCGCCATCTGTCAAAAAAAGAGAATGTTTACGGTGTGGGCACAGCCCTTAGGCGCAGCACAGCTTTGCCATTAGGTCACATACTAACGGTTAGCTGCGTTTTTCAACCTTTCATACATGTCACGATCAGTTTTAAATAAGCGTGATTGTTCTGTGAGGTTGAACGTTTCTTTGCTAAATGGATTTTTCACACCAGCAACAGAATCGCTAGCTGCACGCCCAGATGGTGCGCCACTGCCTTGAGGTTTTGGTTGCTTTTGCATCCAAGCTGGCAAAGTCTTGGCCCATTCCCCGACAGGCGTTCGTTGATAACCATCGACAACAACGACGGTGCCATCAGGCTCACGCTCGATTTGTTCACTCGTCAACTTGGTTTTTAAAATCAAGTCCGGGTCATGAACAACATCAGCCAACGCACTTACAGCAGGCGTAATTAGTTCCAGCTCACGAACACGCGCTTCGAGTTCAGAAATGCGCTTGTCCTTCTCCGCCGTCGCCTCACGAAATTGTTGCTCCAAAGCTTGTCGGGCTTCGCCGTACTTGCCTTGCTTTTCCAAGTCTGCTTGTTCCGCCTTAGCTTTGAAGTCCAGTAACTCCTGAACATCAACGCCATCAGGCACAGCCTTTGCTTGAGCTTTTGCTTTTTTGTACTCATCCAGCAATTCAGCGTTTTTACGCCTCATTGATTCGAGTTCTGTTTTTAATTCGCTGGTGTCAACAGATTGCTCCACAGGAGCAGTTTGTTCTTCGGACATGAATTAGCCACAGGCTAAATTGCATCACCACTTTACTTTGTCTGCCCAATATGCGGCACTTGTTTTTCCTTTAGCGATATTCTTCGCATGACGCGCTTTAAAAGACGCACGCTTTGCCTTATCCGCCGCTGATTCACCCTTGCGCGGGCGCTTTGTTTTTGCGCCCTGCATACCAAAACGTATGAGCTTCGGGCTGCCTTTAACGCTGACCACAACGGCGTGTGATTTGCCGCTCGAATGATTCGGCGTCTTAATCGGCTTGTCGTAGCCAGCAAATGTATGGCCACCACGTTCGATGGTCATTTGCCTTTTGGTGCCGCCTTCAGTTGTGAGCGACGCTTCAAAACAGGGTTGCCCGTGCTTTCTGATTTGATCCGCACAATGGGATCAGCATCAGTGCCAACACGAGTAATTGTTCCGCCGCTTGGCCCCTTGACTGATGCACGCTTGCCACCGCTGCCAGTGACAACACCAAAAGTCCGCTTGCCCTGGTAAACCCAGCTAACGCGAGAACCCTTTTTCACTTTTTCTTGCCTCCTTTCTTTTTCTTAGCAGGCTTCTGTGGCTTCTTTGGCCCGGAGTAGCTAGGCATCAGGATTCCTCCTTAGTTGCTGTTTTCTTGGCTACAGCTTTTTTGGCTGCAGGCTTGGCTTTCTTCCCTTCGCCCGAAAGCGTGAGTTGAAATTTGCTATGAAGCTTTGCCACTTGGAGCAATGCGTTTGAGCTGATCCAAGGTTAACTCCGACCCGTCTTGACTGACAAATTTTCTTATTGCATCGGTTGGCCCATACTTTCGCGCCAAACGGTTGAAGTACGGAACCTTTTCAGCCCCAAGGATATTGGCCTTTTCTTCCTTGCTTTGCTTGTTCAGCCATTCGCCATAGGTCGTGCTTTCAGGCACTAAACCACCGGCACTAGATCTGGTGTCTTCAGGTGGGGGCTCAATGCCCAAGCCTTTGTAATCAACAATCGGCACAGTCGCAGAACGACAATTGAAATGCTGCGGCGGTATCGGCCCTTTGCCGTATTCGTGAACCGTGCCATCCAAAGCCCGACAAATCGGTGATGTCCTGCCATCAAGCGTGGCCACGTATTTGTATTTCTTGGTCACCTCTTGATTGGCCTCAAAGACTTTCTGGCTTGCAGCGTTCGCGACTTGGTTGATGCTTGTGCGTACAAGAGTTCTAATCTGTTGGTCTGCAGGAATCGTGGCTTGACCACCTGCCGCAATGATTTGATTGATGCTGCCTGGCTGGCCCTGTTGTAAACGTCCTTTCAACCGTTTCACAATCGATTCAGTTGTCTCGCCCTGCAGCAGTCCATTCCTGACTGACATGCCAAACAATGCTGTTTGCCGCTCCCCTAAATCTTGAAACGCTTTCTGCAAGATCTGACCATTCGGCAACGTCAAAGTGACACCATCGGCGATCGTGACCGTGACCGCTCTTGTTGCCCCAGTCACAGCAGCCTGAAGATCATCACTTAACGAGACCACGCCAATCTGCGTCGGGTCAGTCGTTACGACAGCCTCAGCAAAGCCAGGGGAGATGCGCACTGAGTTGACTTTTGGCTTTAACTCAGGCGGCAAGACTTTGCGCAATTGATCTTCAACAAAGCCAGCCTCGACACCTGCAAGTTCTTCAAGCTCACCAATTGACAGCGATGTGCTTTGCCCTGCCCATTGATTAATGCTGGTTTTTAGTTGCGCGAGAATGGACCTAAGCCGTGCAGCCTTGCCAGGTGCAGGCAACCCATCAAGCCCACGAAGCTGGTCAATAGCGTCCAAAACAAGATCGTTGTATGAGTTGATAATTCGTTTGGATACACCATTCCCGTACCGATTGAGGTTTATTGCGTTGTTATAAAACTCTGCCGGTGTGCTCATTTTTCATAGATGCCAAGGGCTTCAGCTTCTTCAATGCAAACAACAGACGCATCAGCGCCAAGCTTCAGAGCGTTATCCAAGATTGACGTAAATTCCGCCACGACATCTTTGTCATAAGTCGCAATAGTGCTTTCGGTTACGGCGCAAACTTTGCCGTCCAGATACCACGTCAGTCTGATGACTGCGAAATACTGATTTGCAAGCCTGTCATGCGAGTAAAAAAAATCACGACTTGATGGTTGTTCAGGCTTTGGCCTGCGCAAATTATCAAGCCAATCCATTGTCTACCTCCGGTTCTCCTTCAGGCATTGTGACTTCCTGCTCAGGAACTGGCTGCGGTGTTTCAAGTAATCCGCCAGCCTGTGTTGCTTCAAGTTCGGCTTCAACATCAAAATCATCGCCGAGCACTTCGCCCGCCTCTAGCTGCAACAGCAATGTTTCCTGTGTCACCGTGCCAGCGGTGTAAAGCTGCAACAACGCTTGAATCTCCTGTGGCTCAAGTCTTGCACCCATAAAATCACGGTTGACGAGGCTGCTGCCAGCTTGTGATTCCTGCAGGTAATCAGCATGGAAGCGCAAACAGTTGTCAATCATGTCTTGCATTTGCTGCGCGACAACCATCATTGTGCTGTC
>Ga0208157_1000336_pt1 | contig 26933 bp, 25 predicted proteins | sample 5_EtaG_FD_184077 | JGI IMG/M metagenome (GOLD analysis project Ga0208157, IMG submission 184077) | Marine viral communities from the Subarctic Pacific Ocean - 5_ETSP_OMZ_AT15132 metaG (SPAdes) (version 2) | ecosystem: Environmental > Aquatic > Marine > Oceanic | place: Pacific Ocean | collected...
GATTTGACCACTTTCTCTTGCTTGAATTTGATCTATGGTTACATTACCACCAAAAAGATTAAGTGCTGATCCTGCCAATTGTTTTGTAAGAAGACCTATTGCAGTTTCCGCAGTTAAACCTGATGCGGCTAATGCACCCTTGCCTGAGACTTCTAATTGCTTGATTGCCCCTTTAAAGTCATTCTTTCCTAGAAACTCCCCTATTTTTTCCATAACGTCCATACCGAGTCCCAGACCAGCACCAACCAAGGTATTCATAGTGTCATCACTATAATTAACTGTGTTTCCGTCTTGCACATTTGACGGCACTGGGAGTAAAACAGTTCCTAAAGGTTCTTTATTCGTATTTCTTCGAAATCCTTCTTGAGCGTCTCTAGTATAACTTTGGAAGGTAGTAATTTTAGTTTCGCTTTCAACTGTTTCCTGATATGGAACAGTTATTTTGCCTTTACTTACCACCCCACTTGCATCAATTACTGTTTCGTCGTATTCATTACTTTTAGTTATAGTGTCCGTTAGTGCTCTCGTTCCTTCTCCTCGCGCTATAGGAACATAGTCCATCATATCAATCTGTAGATAATCAGTACCATCCACAAACATTGTATATGGATATCGAAGAATATTTAAACCATTAAATCTCTTTCTACGATTACTTACAGCGGTCATTACATAACTACTTTCGTTTCCATATTTATTTAGTCACCAATTTGGCATAGTTTATATTTTTTAGATCATCAAACTCATCAATATCAACAATATAGAGTTGTCCTGCCAATTCTGACCATGTATATGCTCTAGATTGTCCCCAATGAAAATTAATACCAACAAATCCCCACTGATAAACTCCGGTGCAGGCAACTAGTGGATGTTGATCATATGTAATGTTAGGAGTCTTGGCATTATAGACAAAAGTATAATACCCACCAACATCAGGGACGGGCGTGACTGTTCTGTTGAGAGCACTCATGATTTCCATCATCTGCTCTTCAGGGTCAGTCATATTAATAATATCATCTTTAATTCTTTCGATACGATTCATCTAATTCCTAACTCATCTTCTGTAAGAATTTTAAACTCCCACTGTCTATCTTCACAGAACTCTCTTGCTGCTTTCCACTTTGCCTGATTCTTGGCATACTCACAAACTTCATAGATGTATCCCTTCGTCTTTCTTTTCTGAACTTTGGGTTCAATACATTGTTTCTTTGGTTTGATTTCAATCACATATTTTTTAATCTTTCCACCTTTTTCTACAACTTTGATATAAAAGTCCGGAAAGTATCTATGATATCTATTATCAATTGGTGAGACATATGGTAGTGCAATCTCTTCACTTCCCCATTCTAATATATTCTCATTACTATCACAATATTTCATGAACTTTAATTCCCATAAAGATCTATAGATGATATTGGTATGATCACCTCTATACTTGTTAGGATATGAAGGACGATATTTTCCCTTATAAGACATCTAAATAACTAATAATATAGGACTCTCATAAGGTATTTAGAGTGGCAAATAGAATAGTCAAAAAATTCTCTATGAGGAGTATGAGAGAGGTAGTAGGAGACCTTTCTCAAACTAATCATTATATGGTCAGTTTTTCTACTTTGAATAATACTCTTATGAGTTATATTCAAACGAAAATAGGTTTTCAGGAAGATGTAAGATTATTTTTATCAAGAAAAACTGGTCTTCTTTGTTCCGAAGCATCACTACCAACAAGTTCACTTGCAACCGGAGAGGTTCGAGATAATTTTATGGGAATTCCTCAAGAATTTGCCCATACTCGTTTATATACTGATATTGATTTCACATTTTATGTTGATACTAATTATGTCAACTTAAGAATATTTGAATCATGGATGGATTATATTTCTGGTGGTAGTGGAGCAGATGAATTAACTGAAAATTATTATAGGAGAATGACATACCCAAGCACTTATAAAGTTCAAACGATGTTCATCTCAAAGTTTGAAAAGGATTTCAACTCTCAAATAGATTATCAGTTCATTAATGCATTTCCAAAATTAGTCACGGCGATTCCGGTTGCTTATGGTGCCGCAGATTTATTAAAAGTAACCGTGCAATTTTCATATGATCGATATATTGTAAATCCCAGAGGATCAATCAAAAAAGCAAATATAAGTGAATTTAGTGATATTCCTCGTATAGCAAATGATGTAGCACCAACGCAAGGTTTGGAAGTGAGAGATAAGAAAGTTGTAGTTGCAAATCCTGAAGGAGGCACTGCGGCAACTCCCCAGGATGCAGCACCACCTGGTGTCCCGGAACAAAATGATAATACTGAAACTCCCCCACCTGTAACTCCACCTGTAACTCCACCTGGAGGAGGTCCACCTCCTCCTCCTACGAAGGAAAGAACCGCAGGTGATCAGGCAGTAACACAAAATACATCCAATCTTAACTATGGAATTCCCAATGGGGGAGAAAGATTCTTCACAGGATCCGATGGTAAGGGTTATAGAGCCAAACGTTTCGGTAATAATGTTGTAATCTATTCAGACTATAAAGGTATTGGAAACTTTGGAAACTTGTTTGATAAAGAAATTACATCTACAAAAACTAGAACAACAACTGGTAATGGTTGGCTTTGGAATGATCTTAAAAATGTATCTGAAAAGGGAGGATTAACCGGAAGTAATTTTAGAGATTCTCTAAGTTTCTAATAAAATAACCCCCATAAATAAAATTACTGACTTGTATTACACATACTATGCCTTTACCCAAGATTAATACACCGACCTATGAGTTGGTGTTGCCTTCTACCGGAAAGAAGATTAAATATAGACCTTTCCTTGTAAGAGAAGAAAAAATTCTTATTATGGCAATGGAATCTGAAGACATGAATCAGATTACCAGTGCGATCATTCAAATCATTAGTGATTGTCTTCTTGCAAAAGATATTAAAGTAGAATCTTTGGCAACTTTTGATATGGAATATTTGTTTTTGAATATTCGTGCAAAGTCTGTTGGTGAAACAGTAGAGGTTAATGTGACTTGTCCTGATGATGGGGAAACTCAAGTTGAGATGTCAATCAATATTGATGACATCAAAGTTAAAAAAACTAGAGGACATAAGAATATTGTCAAACTTGATGACAATCTCTCGATGAAACTTAAGTATCCATCACTCGATCAATTTATTGAAAACAATTTTGATACTGGTGAATCATCTAATGAGATTTCTCAATCACTTTCAATGATTACTTCTTGTATTGAAATGGTTTATAATGAAGAAGAAAGTTGGGAAGCATCCGATTGCACCACGGAAGAACTAAATGATTTTGTGGAGCAAATGAATACCAAACAATTCAAACAGATTGAGAATTTTTTCACCACAATGCCAAAATTATCACATAAAATTGCGGTTAAAAATCCAAAAACTGGTGTAGAGTCTGAAGTTCTCCTTGAAGGGTTAGCAGCTTTTTTCAGTTAAGTATGGCTCATACCAATCTTGAGTCATACTTTAAGATTAATTTTGCTTTGATTCAGCATCATAAATATTCATTAACAGAGATTGAAAACATGATTCCTTGGGAGAAGGACATTTATCTGGCACTACTTCAACAGTACATTGAAGAAGAAAACTTAAAGGCACAACAAAAGAGTGGAAACTAATCTAGGGCAGCAAACACCAAAACTAAATGTCACGAATGTCTCATCGGCAGTATTCGGAAAGGATGGTTCTGCTTTAGGCGAAGAAAGTAAAATTGGTAAACTTTCTCGTATCGTAAGAACCACTCGTCTTAAAGTAAATCAGGTTGAAAAAATTCTTCCAGAGCATCAGCAATTAATTGGTTCAAATGCAACAAAAATTAAATCAAATACTGAAAACATAAAAATTAATGCAGATAAAATTACACGACTGAAGAAAATACTTCAAAACCAAAAAAGTGATATAGGAAAAAAATTACCAGACAGCACAGAAAAGAAAGATAAGGCACAATTAAATACTACACTATCAGAAACCAATAGAATTCTTGTAGAAATTCAAAAGCAACTTGCACAGGATTTTGGTGCAAGAGAGCAAGAAGCAAAAGAAGAAAGTGAAGATGCAAAAGAAGCAACATCTAAACAAAGATTTAAACGAGAAGAAACTGCACTAGAAAAATCTGCAAAATCTATAGTTTCTACGGCCAAAAAAGCAACTAAAAAAGTTGCATCTCCTCTTGGAAATATTTTTCAAAAAATATTAGCGTTCATAGGAATTCTTGGTAAAGGTATAGCACTTAATGCTGCTTTTGCATGGTTCCAAGATCCAGAAAATCAGAAAAAAATAACTAAGTTTTTTAATATTTTAAAAGAAAACTGGAAGTTACTGCGAAATATATTTTTGACTGTTGTTGCTGCTGGTGTAATAATAAAAGTGGTAGGTGCTCTCACAGCGATAGGAGGTGTCCTTGCATTTTTAGCTAATCCAGTAGTACTAGCTTCATTAGCACTTCTTCTTGGAGCTTTATCTATTCCATTTATTATGGATAAAATTAGTGCGGACGAGAGAAAAAAAACATTTGGTGAAGGGAATATGGATAAAGGACTTTTTGTTACTCGGGCATTGAATAATTATGGAAGAAAGGCTACTAAAAAAAATAGAGAAGAAAACCTGTCGGATCAGGAACAAAGAGAATATTTGATGTTGCAAAATTATAATAAAATGCTACAGGATAGGCAAAGAGCCAATCAAGACTTGTTTGCCGCAAGAAAAAATAAAAAAGGTGCAGAGGTTATTTCTGGTTTAGAGCAACGACTTCAAGGTATTGACAAAGATTTAACTATGTTTGAGCGTGGAGAGGGGGGAGTTAAGATTCAGGGGCAAACTGTGGGAAAACTTTTTGAAGTTTTTAAAGCAACCGGACTTGTGCCACAAACTTCTTTATCCAAGTCGGGATTACAATATAGAGCAGAGGGTGGTCCTGTAATGGCAGGAAATACATATCTAGTAGGAGAAAACGGACCAGAATTATTCTCTCCAAATATTGATGGATCTATTGTCAATAATATGAGAACAGAGAAAATATATCAAATGCTTGCATCAGGAAAGAAGGGTAGAACTAGAATTGTAAATTTACCACCACAAGTAATTGAAGGTCCAAAACCAGAGGTAAATGTGAATCAAGGTCCTGCAACTAAAGCACCCACAATATCAAGTTCTAATCCGTTCGATGGTTCGAGATTAGTAACCCCTGAAATTTACGGAATATCGGTGTAGTATTATGCCTTTACCTCTATTAGGACTAGCATTAGGAGCAGGAAAAGCAATAGTCGGCGGAGTAGCAAAGGCAACTTCTGTAGGTGCAAAAGTTGCTGTATCTGGAGCAAAAGTTGGTGCCAAAGCATCGGTATCAACGGGTAAATTTTTTGCAAAGAGTGGTGCTAGAGTTGCTCGTGGTGGCGTTAAAATTGCAAGACAAGGTGGTAAACAAGTTGTAAAAGGTTCAAAATTTTTCAAAAAGAAAGTTGTTGGTGGCATCACAAAAAGATTAAAACAAAATGCAACTAATCTTCGAGATTCTCTCAAAAAAGCAAATAAAAATCAGGATAAATTGAGAACCAAGAAGCAACAGAGAGAGGAAAAAACAAAAAGTCTTAATAAGAAAAGAGAAAAAGAAAAAGAATTAGAGTCAAAACAATCTAATGCTCGTGGAAATAAACTTAAAAATCTTTTGGCAAAAGCTCCTTTAGGTATTTTTGATAAATTATTTTCTCTTGGTGGATTATTGCTTGGTGGCATTCTTATTAATGCAGCACAGGGTCTTATAGAGAAAGGCAAAAAGTTCATGAAAGACAACAAAGAACTTTTTGATACTATTGGAAACTTTTTAACTGGTGTAAAAGATGGTGTTGTTGGATTCTTTGACTCTTTTACTGGATCATATGCAAAAGAAAATGCCTTTGATGATTTTGCAAAATTTAGTGATGATGGCACATTACAAAGTGGTAAACTCAAAGATGTGGCAGATATCTATAATGGTTTTGGTGACTTCATTAATAAAATTGAAAAAGTATTGGGTGGAAAAGGAACCACAGGTAATTTTTTAAAAACGGGTACAGTTCTTGCAAAACAGGGTGGTAAAACAGGGACCAAAAATTTAACCACCGGAGAATTTACACCGAGAGCATTTACTAAAGAAGAACAAGAAAGATTTGATAGAATGCAAAGTGGTGGATCTGCATCAGCACAACCAGCAGAAGCAGGTAAAGAAGATCAATTATCCTATGATAAATCAACAGGACCAGCTGATCCTGCTCACGGTGCCGGATCTAATAGTCCCCAAAGTAAAACTGGATTTGTTTCAGGAGCAGGTAATACAGGTAGAAAAATATTTTTACATTGGAGTGCCGGTAGTTATACTAATGCATATAATGCATATCATTCAATAGCTCTGGGTGATGGTAGTATTGTTCGACATACTCCATATGATCAAGATAAATATGCTCATACTAAAGGGGCAAATAAAGGTAGTGTCGGATTGGCAATTGCTGCAATGGGAGGTAAAGGTGTTGGTGAAAATAATTTTGGAGCATTCCCTCCAACAAAGAAACAACTTGATGCCATGGTTTATGAAGCAGCAAGACTTGCCGTTGATTGGGGATGGTCAGAGGCAACAATCGATTCAAATGTTCGCACTCATGGAGAATGGGAAAGGTATGCAACAAGAAATAATTTACTTCCCGGAAGACCTCAAAGATGGGATGTAGATAAGTTAAGGCAATCTGATCCAAACGTAGATACGAGTAAGATATTAAGTGGTGGTGGAAATGAACTTCGCCAAAGAATAAAAGCAACTTTCAAACTAATAAAGCAACAAGCAAACATATCATCTTCAACAGTTCCAACTGCCGCTGATATATCACCCACTGAAAATCAAACTCTAACAGCAAGTGCAATAAGTCAAGAGGATGATGTGGAAAATACGATCTTTGTACAAACAGTTGTTAAAAATAATTATATTCCAGTCCCGACAACAACCTTAACATAATATAAAATGTCACAAGCAGCAGCAGCATCAAAATACGAAATCATGTCAATCTCTAGTGAAAGAGGTGAAGTTTTTATAGGAGGAAAAGTTGTTGCCTTTGATTATTATGAGAGCATACTGTCTCCGAATATAACGGCAAATATGATAGTCGTGGATAGTGGTGGTTCTGCTTCATATGATAGTAAGTATGATCCGCAAGAAAGAGCCGGTACAATTTATAACGCATTTCCAATTAAAGGAAGAGAAAAGGTAAAATTCAAAATTAAATCTGCATTAGGAACACTTGATTTTACAAATAGATCCTTATTTGTAAATGGTGTTAGTAATCCAGATCAAAATTCTCAAAGGGAATCAATTTTATTAAGTCTGTTTTCTGAAGGAGCAAAACTTAATTTAGAATCAACTGTAATAAGAAAATATGATGGAAACATTGGACAATCTGTCAATAATATTTTAAATGAGTTTGTAATTTCAAAAAGTGAGTTTGTGAAATTGAATTCTGTCAATATACAACCTACTGCTAATGCATATAATTTTGTCGGCAACAGTAAATCTGCTTTTGAAGTCATTTGCAATCTTGGATCAAAATCTATTAATGGAAAAGATAGTGCTGGATTTTTGTTTTTTGAAACTCAGGATGGATTTAATTTTAAATCCATCGATAATTTAATTTCCACTAAACCTAAAGCAAGATACTATAAAGGAGAGGGGTTAATAGGATCAATATCAAGTAATCGTGATAATTTAAAAATTTTATCTTCTGTTATTAGAAAAAATCAAAATGTTTTGAATGCTTTAAATCAAGGAGTTTATTATTCGAGAAACATTTTTTTCAATCCAAAAACTTTTGAAGAAACTGAAATTGAATATAGATTTACTGAAGGTAAATTGGTAAAGTCTCTAGGAAAATCAGCAGAGGCACCCGATATAAACGCATATACTAAAACAAATTATAATATATTAGATATTGGCACACTTGAACAAACTGTCGCGGGTGGTGATAATAATGATCCGAAAGATTATCGGGCACAGGCAGCAATGAGATATAATATATTATTCAGTCAATTGATTGATATTCAAGTTCCGTGTAATCCAAATCTGAGGGCAGGAGACACAATTCACTGTGATTTTGAAATTATTACACAATCAAAGAAAGTGCAAGGTTTTGAAGATCCTGTTCAAAGTGGTAAATACTTAATAGTTGATTTATGTCATCATTATGAACCAACAAGATCTATCACATCACTGACACTGGCTCGTGATAGTTATGGTCTTTATACTACTAAAAACGAATCATGAAAAGCGCATCATTACCACAAGGATTTTTTCTGGGACAAATTCCACCCAATTGGAATGAATATCTGCGAGCTTCATCATGGAAAGATGCACATAACAATAGAGTAAAAGTTAGAATACCCGGAAAACATTCCAAAGGTGATGAAGTATGTGATAAAGATTTACCTTGGGCTATTGTAGAACAATCGACTTCGAGTGGAAACTTAAATGGTTCATCCGTTGGATTGTGGGGTGGTGAATGGGTAACCGGATATTTTTTAGATAAAGATGAACAACTTCCAGTAATCACTGGAGTTCTGGGTGTTAATACTATAGAAGAAGGAAAAATAAGTGAATCTGCATGTAGCACACAATTTAAACCTGTCAAAAGATTTAATAGTGGTTTGGTGGCACAAGCATATCAGATGAGGGGTGGAAGTAAACCAACCAAACCCGCCGAAATAGATAAAAAAACTATAAAGGAAGCAACGCAAAGTTCGCCCCCAGCACCAGAACCACCTATTGTGGCACCAGCATTTGCACCAGTTAATCCTGATGAAGTAGCATGACTTTCATTACCACATGGACTATAAATACGAGCATAAGGAGGTGAATCAATAAATGTCAATTCCACAAAACGCACAAAATATTGTGTCCCAAATGGGATTCTCCCAAGAAGAATGGGATTTATACAGAGAAGCTATTGCTAAAATAGAATCTCGGGGAAGTGGTGGATATAGTGCTGTTGGAGGTTCTGGTGGTGCATATGACGGAAAATATCAATTAGGATCTTTAGCTAAACAAGATGCTGCGAGAATTGCTGGTGTTCGTAATCCCGGAGATAGTTCTGCAGGAAGACAATCTTTTCGAAGTAATCCAACCCAACAAGAGTTATTTTTTGCAGCATATACAAAAGCAAACTTTGGTTATTTAAGTAGCAATTCAAAATTTGTAAATGCAAGTCCAGAAAAAAAACTTGAGATACTTGGATACGCTCATAATCAGGGATGGGATGGTGCTAATAATTTTCTGAACACTGGTGAAGTTGGTGCGGATGGATTTGGAACAAAGGGAACAAAATATACACAAGAAGTAGCAAAGGCATTTAGAAGAAGAGGAAGATTACCTTCAACATCAAGTTCATCGACATCAGATTCATCAACATCAGATTCATCACAAGAAACAGCAAAAATAAACTATGGGGCAATTACAAAAAAAATAACAGTACCAAAGGAGGTTAGTCCAGAAGCATTATCTGCCATAAATTCTATAAATTCAAAAAAAGATGAAATTGCCGAACTAATAGCAGAACAAGGAGGAGACGAAAAAGCTTTTGAGAATTGGCCTGCTGAGGCAAAGGAAGAGTATAATAAAAAATTAACAGAATTAACACAACTAGAATTAGACTTTAGAAAATTAACAAAAACTGATGCCTCTGCTAATTGTATTGCACGAGATACTATAGGAAAAACATGGACCTTTATAGATTCTCCCGACTGTACACAACTTAAGTTTTCTGCTGCACAAAGGAAAGCAGTTGGAGAACTCAATAAACCCGTGGATTTACCGGATCCATGTGGACAAGGTGATTTGGCCAAAATTAACACCTCATTATTAAAATTTTTCAATGATCTCAAAGCAATAAGACAATTCGGAGACACTTATATTAATAGCACAGTTAATGAAATATACAGAGTTACAAATTTAGTCAGAAATACGGCATCAGCAATCGGTGCAGTATTAAAAGGCATAATGCAAAATCTTCGTAATTGGTTGCTCGATAAAATTAGACGAGGTATTCAAGATTTAATTGATATGATATTTCCAACCCTTGCCAAACAATTAAAAAATACCATAATAGGACAAATTATTGATAATATTCTATGCAAATTTAAAGATATAATCAAAAACCTTGGCAGTCTTGTTGGAGACTTCTTATTCGAACTTATCGGTAATGTTGTCAATCTTCCTCTTTGTGGAGTTCAGCAATTTACAAACGGATTAATTAATAATGTTGTTGCCAAAGTAGATGAGGCACTGGCACCAATATTAGATGGCATCAATGATCTTTTAGGTGGTGCCGGTAAAATTGTTGGGTCAGTATTTGAAGCACTTGATTTCATTCTTGGATTTGAAGCATATCTTTGCCAAAAACCAAATTGCCCGGAAATTAAATCCACAATATTAGGACCATGGGCAAACTCTCCCGATAAACCTTTTGGAAATGGTTTTGATAATTTTGTTGGCGATGCCGAGAATTATATTTTGGGTGGAGGACTAGAAGAATCCGTTAATGGACTATCAATTTTCGGCGGAAAATTAGGAGACTTGGCAAATGCACCCGATGCAGCATTCCCATGTGATACAGATCCCTTTAAATGTGGTCCACCATCCATTGAAATTTTTGGTGGTGGTGGTATTGGTGCCGTAGGTAAGGCAGTTATTGATAGATTTGGTAGAATTTATGGAATCGATATAGAAAATGGTGGTAGTGGATACACAAAACCTCCATTTGTAAGTATTATTGATCCATGTGATAATGGTAGAGGTGCATCTGGATATGCAGTAATTGATTATGAAACAGGACAAGTTATTGATATTCCAGTGATTAATCCTGGATACGGATATCCAAATGCACCAACTGGTTTTGATGAATTTGGTGATCCGGTAGATCCCACATTACCTGGTGGCGGAGGAACCACTCCTGGTGGTGGAGATACTATCATCGATCCTGATATTGTAGTGAATGACTACGTGGTTTGTTTAAAAGGTTTTGATATTATTTCTACAGGACTTGGATACACACCCACAGATGAAATTATAATTACACCAGACGTTCCAAATTTAAGGGCAAGTGTCAGAATAACAGAGGAGGGTCAAATTGTTAGTATAACCTTGACTGATGAAGTTTGTGGTTTAACTGATATTCCAACTGTTACAATAAAAAGTCCGACAGGAGAAGGTGTCAAAATTAGACCAAGATTCTCCTTCAAGAGACTTACTGATGATATTGAAGAAGAAACACCACCAGAATTGATTGTTCCCGTAGATAAGGCAACTACTAGTGATGGTATTATTAATGCTCTTGCTCAAAGAAGTGTTGTTCGTGTAATTGATTGTGTTGGAAATACTGCCCCAGTCATCGGATATGTTAATGGTCAACCATATTCTGGACCATTCCATGTTCACCCATCCAAAGGCGTGAAAATGGTTGGTGCCTTCCATATTCGTGGATATCATGATACAATCTATGATACTGCTGAAGAAAGTTTAAATAGAAGAAGATCTACTCAACTCTCGACTCCTGCACCAGCAACCCCCCAAACTCCTGCATCGACATCGAGACCTGCACCAACGCCAAGACCCACACCAGCACCAAGGTCTGCTCCCACACCCACTCCAAGACCTGCACCCACTCCAAGACCCTCCCCATCACCACCATCGTCATCACCCGGTGGCGGTGGTGGATATGGCGGATATTAAAATTAAAAAATTATGACATTTATCCCAGAAACTTTAATTACAGATAATCCACACGGATTATTGTGCTTTGGTCCTATCGCACCAGAAGATGGAGATGACGGCAGTGCAATGTCTTTATTTTTGGATGGCGGATATACTCAACTATGCAATAAAAACGGAAATTTATCTGTAATTGTTCCCGGTAAATCTGAAGAACTTTGTGGAACCGAATTGGTAAAGGGTGACCAACAAGAAGCATCAGAAGAGGCAATTGCAAAACATATTGTTGCAAGAAATGGTGACATCTGTATTACTGCCGAGAATGGAAATATAAAATTCAAGGCAAAAAACATATATGTAGAATGTATAGGTAATGGTAATGATGGATCATTTTTGTTAAAAGCAAATGATCACATTGAAATGATTGCTGGTGAACAAATGACCATGGGAGCATCAAAAATATGCATGGTTTCATCTGATGCCATTACTCTGAATGCTCAAGGTTTTTTGAATTTATTCTATGCTGATGTAATTCAATCATCTCCTCTTAATGTGGTTTCAAGTATACTGCAAGGAGATATACTTAAAGGATTTATAGATACTGTTAGAAAAACTTGTGGATAAGGAGTAAAAATGGCATTTGAATCTTTAGAAACAAATCACTTAGATGTTTTCAACTCTTTTACCGGTGGCGGTGTTGTATTTCCGAAAGGATTTACAGAACCCGGCGGAGGTATTCTATCGGTATATAAGGGACACTTTGGACAAGGATCTAGTGCAATTCCTTATAGTGCATCATTAGTTGCTGGACCTTCTGTTGGTCCTATTCCCACTCCATTAACATGGAACTTTTTGGGTCTTGGTGCTGAAGTAGGAACGAGAAATTTGATTGGCGTAGATGTAAAGATTGGTTCTGATATATCACTAGGTGCAATCTCGGCAAGATATAGTGCGATATTTAATAAAATAACCGGAAAAGAAGTAACTGTAGCTCCGGCAGATACTTCTGTGGCACCGGCAGAAACACATGTATCTGCTGCTGGAAGTTTATTTGGAAATTGGAATTATAATGGACTGAATCTAGGACTTCTTCATACTCACTCTGATGCAAGACTGAAAAAAAATATTGAACCCATCCCCAGTCCCTTGACAAAGGTGCTACAATTAAATCCTGTATATTATGAGTGGAGAGAAGATATTCTTCCCTCTGCATTTGTAAAAAATCATAGACAAGGCAGACAAATTGGTTTAATTGCACAAGAAGTTGAGGAAATCATTCCTGAAGTTGTAAGAGAGGAAAAAATTTATGATGATGAATGGAAAGGCGTCAACTATGAAAAACTCACTGCCATGTTGATTGGAGCAGTCAAAGAACAACAAAAACAGATTGAAGAATTGAAAACTAGAATTACTGAATTAGAATCATGAATGAAAATTTAGCAAATAGAGCTCTCGAAGTTTTAAACAGAGACCAGGATCAATTAAAAGGTGCATACGAAAAACAATCTGATTATGATGCACCGGATAAAATAGAAAAAGTAACAGTCACAGAAAATTCTGATGGAACTTGGAGTCAGAATAAAGAACTTGTCGAGAGTGGATTTAAAGATGGGAGTGTTATTGGAGAAAGAGAGGCAGAAATTGAAGAAGAAGCAGAAATATTACAAGAGTTTTGTGCAGAAATAGACAATAAAATTATTGGTATTCTCACTCAAATTGATGATAAGAAAAGAGAAATAGTTACTCTATCACTTACAGCAGGAATTTCGACTGGAACAGTAGATAGTCCGCTCAATTTTTGCAACTCATCATTGGGTGTTGGTATAGTTACATTATTTGATATAAACGAAGACACAGAAACTGTTAAAATATACACCAAGATGGCAGGTCCTAATGTTGATTACGGGACAGAAAATCCATTTGAACCTGACACAACCATATCTTTAAGTGGAGTGACAACACACTATGCAGGATTTGGATACGAGAATGTTGCCGAATCATTCATTTATAAAAATAGTGCCGGATCTGTAACCGGACTCAAAACAGATGGAAGTGGACCAGGAATTTCTACAAATGGTAGACTTGATTTAGCAGGAACCGGAACACCTTTTAGTGGTGCTTTAACATGTGCTCAAATAAAAACTCAAATCGATTCCTTGTATGATGATATTATTGTGCTCCGAAATGAAATAGGAACACTTCGAGGCAATCTTAATATTGTTAAAAATAAGAAATCAGAAAAAGAATTACAAAACTGGGGATGTAAAAATATTAGATCCGAAGTTAATGCTAGAGCAACTTCCGAATCATCAGTAATATCTGCCGTTGTGGGTCTATCAACAAGCAATTGATGCTACTATATAATTAAACCAATTGGACATGATGATATGGGGAACGAACATGTCAGCAGCATTCTAGTCGATATTTGTAAGAGAACCGTTATTGTTTTAGGCAATGAGGGTGATACGAGAGTAATAGAATGTGAGACCGTAAATGAGTTCATGAATGTTCTAAAGATTATTGATGAAAACATCGAACCAGAGATGGTAGTGTATGCCAAACTTGCAGTTCGTAAGAAAAGAAATTCAATTAATAAAGGTAACTAAATAGAATATAGAAATATTTCAGCAGTAAAATAATACCATGCCTCTGAATAAACTAGATAATTTTATCAAGAATACTGAAGGTCGCATACTATATGTAAGTCCATCAGATCTGGACGCAACTGATAGTATTAATAATCAGGGTAATTCTCTTGCTCAACCATTCAAAACTCTTCAGAGAGCACTGCTAGAGTCTGCAAGATTTTCTTATTTGCAAGGAAATAGTAATGACTTGATTGAGAGGACAACTATTCTTCTCATGCCTGGAATTCATGAGATTGATAATAGACCTGGTTTTGCTCTTAAAAGTATTGGTGGAGTCGCAAAAGTATTTTCTCCTGGTGGTGGAGAAACCGCAGCATCAGATACTTTATCTCTCAAACTAGATTCTAATTTTGATATCAATCAAGAAGATAATATTCTTTACAAGTTTAATAGTGTCAATGGTGGAGTCATCGTTCCCAGAGGAACATCCGTTGTTGGTCTTGACTTAAGAAAGACTAGACTTCGCCCAAAATACGTTCCAAACCCAACAGATGCAACAGTTGCTGGATCTTCGATTTTTAGAATTACTGGTACATGTTACTTCTGGCAGTTCTCATTCTTTGATGGCGATGATAAGGGCACAGTCTACACCGATCCCACAGATTTTTCCGTAGATAATAGATCTAAACCAACGTTTTCACACCATAAACTCACTTGCTTTGAGTATGCTGATGGTGTTAACAATGTCAATAACTATGATCTAACCGATCTTGACATGTATTATGCGAAACTTTCTAACGCATATAATCAAGCATCGGGTAGAAATATTGATCAAAAATATCCTGCCAATCCACAAGGATTTGAGAAGCAAAGACCCGAATGGGAAATTGTCGGTGCCTTTGCATCCGACCCAATACAAATTGATTCGATTGTATCAGGTAGTGGCGGAACTCCAAGTAGCATCATCACTGTTACTACTAAAGAAAATCATGAATTGCAAGCAGGAACTCCAATCAAGATTATTGGAGTCTCCCCCAATGACTACAATATTTCCACAAAAGTCCAGGGCGTTTCTACAGATAATCCAAAAGTATTCACATATTTACTCCCAGACTTTAGAAAAAATCTGGAAACTCCCGGTACTGCATCAAGTGCTAGTGTAACTATTGAGACTGACACCGTAACTGGTGCGTCTCCATATATCTTTAACATCTCTCTGCGTTCAGTCTTCGGCATGAACGGTATGTTGGCAGATGGAAATAAAGCATCTGGATTCCGTTCAATGGTCGTGGCTCAGTTCACTGGAGTCTCACTTCAAAAGGACGATAGAGCGTTTGTAAAGTATAACAAATCAAATAGAGTATATGATGGTCTTTCTCAATCTAAAGTAACTGGTAGCACTTTGTCGGTAGAGTCATCTTCTACCAATCCAAATACTGTCTACCATTTAGATTCTGGTGCGGTTTATAGAAATGGATGGGAAACCACACACATTTCAATGACCAATGATGCAATCCTTCAGATTGTTTCTGTGTTTGCTATTGGATATAACAAACACTTCTTTGCAGACACCGGTGGTGACGCATCAATCACCAACTCTAACTCTAACTTTGGTCAATTATCATTAACTTCTGCAGGATTTAAAAAAGAAGCATTTGCAAAAGATAATAAAGCATTTGTCACTAACCTCATTGCACCTAGAGCAATCACCAGTGAGCAAGAAAATATTGATTGGCAGGCATTAGATGTTGGTATTACAACATCAGTTGCAAATAATAGAAGATTATATCTTTTTGGATTTACTGACAAAGATGTAAAACCACCAATTTTAACGCAAGGATTCCGTGTTGGTGCAAAAGTTGAGGATAAACTATTTGTAGATTTTAGTGCAGTTACAGGATATGGTGTAAGTGAAGCAAGAATCTTAATGAGTGATGAGGAGACCAGTAGTGTCAAAGAACATCGTGTAGCATCTGGTCCAGCATCTAATGTTTTCTCTATCGGTGCTCACAATCTTTCTACGGGTGAAAAGGTTATTATTAGGAGTGATGATGGTGATCTGCCAGAAAACATTACCGCAGAAACAATATATTTTGTCATTGATAATGGCAACAACAATGATATTAGATTAGCATCTTCTTTCACTTCCGCACAAAATTCTACTGCAATTGAGGTTTTCGGAGGAACTAACCTCACTATTTTAAGTAGAGTATCTGATAAGGAACCCGGAGATCTGGGACATCCAGTTCAATATGACACCACAAATACCCAGTGGTATATCAATACCAATGCTGGTAGTGAAATTTATACTGCATTAACTCAAGTTGGTGTTCAAACTAATGCTGGATTGGATGCTAGAACTGACACTTCATTCCTGAAGAGAATTGCAGATACTAGAAGTTTAGATGAAAAGATTTACAAAATTAGAGTTGTAGTTCCAAAAGAACTTGCAAACGGAAAAAATCCTGAAAGTGGATTTATTCTTCAAGAATCTAGTTCTACTGGTGTAAGAACTGATGCAGACTTTGATTTGTCCACAATCACAGTGAATGATTATGATTTCAATAGAAATCCTAGATTCATCGGTAGTTGTACATTCTCTGGCAGCACTGTATCGATTAGATCTGAATTACCACATAATGTAAGTGTTGGTGATGTTGTTATTGTCAAAAATGTAACTGATACAACTAACACTGTTGGCACAGCAAATAGTGGATACAATGGCACATTCACAGTTGGGTCAGTCACCAATGACATGGAATTTACATATGAAACTGGTAGATCCCTTGGTCCGGCACTTACAAATGATTTAACTACTAGAAATAGTTCCCTGCCAAGATTTGAGATTAACAACTTACAGAATAATCTGTTTGTTTATAGAAACGAAACAATTTCTGAATATATTGATGGTCAGCAAGATGGTATCTATCACATCTATGCACTGAATGCCGATGTTGGAGTCACCACAGAGTTTAACTATAAGTATAATCAGAATGTTGTTGATCTTTATCCACAATTGGATAGAGATAATGTTAATGATAGTCCAACATCAACTAAATCGTTTGCTCTTAGAGCACCTCTTGGTGCAGTTCAAACAAGTGATTTGAAGAAGAGTCTTACGAGAGAATCCACAGACTCTTTTAACAAAAAGTTTAAAAGGCATTTAGTCGTATCTTCAGAATCCGATCTCAGTGTTGTTGCTGGTATTGCAACTCTAACTTTCACAGAAAATCATGGTTTCTCCGGAATTCTAACTCATGAAGGTGCAATCACCGGTGGTTCTGGTCACGTAAATGGAACACACTACAATGTAAAACTCTTTAATGAAGTTGGATTGTCTAGTTGGAATGGTGCTACTGCCATTGTTGGAGTATCTGGTGGTGCTGTTGTCAGCATGGACGTTCAATCATCTGGATCAGGTTATCAGGATGGAGATGAATTATTCTTTGACACCGCAGCAATCGGTGGATCTGCTAATGCAAAAATTGCCGTTGCCACAAGAGGATTATCTAATGCAAATCTTCTCAGCACTGATGGTAGTGTTCTGCAATTAACTGGTATTGGAACCACGGCATTTGGTCTTTACAGAGTTACTGGTGTTCCTGGAAGAAATCAAGTTTCTATTGCAAAAACAATAGGAGATCCATTCTCTATCGAAGGACAATATGGTATTTCTGTAGCTCCTGTTGGAAAAGTTTCCTCAAATTCATTTAACTCTAGCACAGGGACTCAAACATTCAATTGCTCAACTCCTCACGGATTAGTTGCAGGTAATAGATTTAGAGTAACTGACTCCAGTAATAACAATCTTGGAGATTTCTTGGTAAAATCAAGAGTTGGTGTTAATACTTTCACCGCAGTTACAAATGCAAGTTTGTCTGCAGAGTATATTCTTAAGCACGGACTATCTGCAAATGATGGCGTCTCTGATAAATCTAATGAGAATCTTGCATCGAGAGGTATTAGTTTCTATGACACTGAAGTTTTAAGACTGGGTGGTTTTAATGGAGATAATACTCTGCAAATATCTGCGGTCAATTCTGGTATTGCCACAACGAAGAGATTCCCTCTAGGTTCTTATCTCCAGGTTGACAGCGAAATCATGAGAGTTGTTAGTAGCACTCTCGGTGGTGTAAGTGATAATGAAATTAGTGTTGTTCGTGGTGCTTTAGGAACAGGAATCTCCACACATGATCCCGGTTCGCTTATCAATAAAGTTGACCCAATTTCAATCGAATTCCGTAGACCATCTATTATTCGTGCATCCGGTCACACATTTGAATATCTAGGATATGGTCCTGGAAACTATTCTACGGGTCTTCCACAAGTTCAGGACAGAACTCTAACAGAGACTGAAGAATTCCTCTCTCAAGCACAAGAGAGAAGGGGTGGTGTTGTTGTTTACACTGGTATGAACAACAAAGGAGACTTCTATGTTGGAAATAGAAGAACATCCTCTGCAACTGGTGAAGAAACTACATTTGACATTCCGGTCTCAACAGTCACTGGAGAAGATCCAGCAAGATTGAGTGTTGTTTTTGATGAAGTCACTGTAAAAGAGAGACTTGTAGTCGAGGGTGGAGATGCAGGTCAAATTCTCTCTCAATTTGATGGTCCGGTAACTCTTACCAAGGAGATTACCACCAAGGACAAAATAACCTCAAAAGGTGTGGTTAAAATTACTGACACTACTCAATCAACCAGCACAACAACTGGAGCACTCGTAGTTGATGGTGGTGTTGGTATTGCCAAAAACTTAAATGTTGGTGGAGACATCAATGTTACGGGCAATACGAGTTTTACAAATAATCTTACTGGTGCAGGTGCCACATTCGGCAATATTCAGATTGCGATCACCGATGACAACACAATTGACACCACAACTGATGATCTGAAACTTGATGCTGCCACTAACAGAATTGCTGCTAATGCTAATTTAAGTGTTGACGGAGAGTTAAATGTAACTGGCATCTCTACATTTGCAGGACAGGCAGTATTTAATACTGGCATCGTCCCAGATGCTGATGAGGGTGCATATCTTGGCACTACATCATTACCATTCTCCGAGGCACATATTGGCGAAGTTATAATTGCTAGTGGTACAGGTGCTAATGAGGATAGAACCATTACAACCGCATCTGGTAGTTTATTCCTTGATGCAGATGGAACTAATCCTGTTAATGTATTAGCAGATGTATTAGATGTTGATGGCAATCTGAATGTTGATGGCACATCACAATTTGATAGTAATGTCAATATGGGCAGCAATCTAACGGTTGCTAGTACTCTTGATGTTAATGGTTTAGCAGATATTGACAACGTTAGAATTGATGGCAACACCGTCAGCACGTCTAGCGACAAGTTAATTCTTGATTCTGATTCTGGTGAGGTTGAAATTAATGACAACTTAGATTTGAACGGAACATTAAATGTTTCTTCAACATCAACATTAGGTGGTAACACTGCCATTACCGGAACATTAACAGTCACCGATGACATCACCGCATTCTTCTCTTCTGATGAAAGATTGAAGGAGAATATCACACCAATTGAACAACCTCTTGCCAAGGTACTTTCAATTAGTGGTAATACATTTACCTGGATTGAAGGTGGTGTTCATGAAGGTGAGGACACCGGTGTTATTGCACAAGAAATTGCTGCTCTTGGACTTCCTGGACTCACTGTTACTAGGGAAACTGGTTACATGGCAGTTAAATATGACAAACTCACTGCACTACTTATTGAGGCAGTCAAGGAATTATCAGCAAAAGTTGAAATTCTGGAGCAAAAATTATCAGATAAATAACTAGATGGAGATCCTAAAGTATTCTAAAGTAGATGGCAAATTATAAGAAGTCCTTTAACTTTCGTAATGGTGTCCAAGTTGATAATGACAATTTTATAGTAAATGCAAATGGCCTGGTCGGAATTGGCACATCGATTCCGACCGAGTTTCTTGATGTAAGAGGAACTGCAAAGGTTAGTGGTATTGTATCAACTTCCGATTTATTTGTCACCGAGGACGTATTTGTATCAGGTGCATCAACAGTAACAATATTGGATGCAACCAGTCTTAATGCAACTGGTGTTGTAACGGCACAACAATTTATAGGTGATGGTAGTTTACTATCTGGTGTTGTTGCAATCGCAAGAACTGGATGGGTAATAAACAGTTCAGGTATTTCTACATTAACACATGTTGGTATAGGTACAACTAATCCGGCAACTTTATTGCAAATCGGTGATGATCCAACATCGGCAACTTATGGTGTTGGTATTGATTCAACTGGACAAGGCAACTTTACAGGTATTATTACAGCACAATCCGGTGTTCATATAGACGATAGTATTGTTCATATTGGAGATACTAATACTAAGATTAGATTCCCTGCTGTTGATACATTCACCGTAGAAACAAGTGGTGATGAGAAACTTCGAGTAGGTTCTACAGGAAAATTACAAGTATATAGAGGAACTTCAACAACTGGCAAAACTTCTGGTTCTGAAGCATTTACAGTTGGTAATGGTGCTGGTAGTCATAGATTTGCTGTCTATCCTGATGGCACAACTGTTATTGGTGGTGCGGGTGACATTGCAGATAATAATATTATACTTCAAAATGATGGCAAAATCGGTATAGGAACCACTAATCCTGCACATGATTTAGATGTATATTTAAGTGGTCGGTTAAATGAACTTGGTCAGGGTGGTTATGGTCTATTAGTCGGACCTGGATCAAACACTGGTGGATTTACTTATATGTCTACCGGTGACATAGAGATATCCACTTCTCAGACTTCTAAGGACATTGTATTTTCTGATGCTGTTGGTGGTAATGAGAGAATGCGTTTGACTGGTAGTACAGGTCGTCTTGGTATCGGATCCGATAAACCAACAGAAAAATTGGATGTTGATGGGAATGTTAAGGCAACATCATTTACAGGTGATTTAAGTGGTAATGTAAACAGTGGAATTTCTACCTTTACTGTACTTAAAGTTGGTACAGCAGTCACAATGTCTGCTGGTATTATCACTGCAACGAGTTTTGTTGGTAGTGTAACCGGAAATGTGACTGGTAATCTAACTGGTGATGTAACTGGCAATGTCACAGGATACTTAAGTGGTGTTGCACAGACCGCAGGTTTTGCATCAACTTCATTCGGACTTGATGGCACACCTGCTATTACAGTAGGAAATATTGTTGGTTCATCTGCAACTGTAACCGCACTGGTTGTTGATAATAAACTCGGTATTGGTTCTGATACTCCTGCTGCTGATATAGAGATCAGAAAAACAACAAATACAGCAGTTGATGTTATTACATCACTTAACACTGCGAGAATCAGTGTCGGACAATCTGTAGGAACCGGAAATAGTAGTGGTGTTTTAAGTTTCAACTCCGGAACACTCAGTCTCTCCAATTATGATATTGGTGGTGTCAACATCAATCTTCATTCTGGTGCTGGTATTGGAACGACAGAAAGTTTCAAGGTTCGTTATGATGACAATACCAAGTTCGAGACCACATATGATGGAAAAGTCGGTGTAAATCGTCATGGTATTACACTCACACGAGAACTAGAAGTCGGTGGAAATGTATTCGTCAGTGGTTATGGTCAGTTCTCCGGTATTGTAACCGTAGGACAAGGTGCTAATCAACTTACTCTGGGTGATGGTAGTGCTCTACCAATCTCTAGTAGTGCTGTAATTAATATAACCAGTGGAATTACCACATTCAATGATGTTCTTGTCAATCGTAATTTTAGAGTCGGCACTGGTATTGCCACATTATCAGGTGATACTTTCATCGGAGGAAAGTTAGGCGTTGGAACAGCAAGTGATGCTGGATTCCTTGGTGCTTATTCATCTACAATCTTTGGTGATTTCTACTCTACCGGTGCAATTATCGGCAGAACCGAACTTGGAATCACTACAACTGCTGATGGATCATTACAAGTTGACCCAAGAACAATTCCATCAGGATTAGGACAAGTTGTTCCTGAAGTTGCATATGGAAACTTCCAAGCAGATGGTGGTTCTTTCACAATGTTTGGAGGGACAGGATTATTTGTTCCAACTGTTGGAGTTGCAACCATAGGATATGGTGCAACCAATTTGGGTATGACTCAAAGTGATCATGATAGCACCAAGTATCTGACGAGAATTGGAATCAATACTTACTTTGCAAGATCTGTTCTTGATGTTGGCATGGCAAGCACCACGATGAGCAGTTTTGTCATCATGCCTTCACTTAATAATGAAGAATTAGACATCGTTGCCAACCTTCATACCTCAAATGCTGGTGGTAATCAGAATGTAAATCCAGTTCAATCTGGATTTGGAACAGCAACTGCCAAGAAACTTCTTGGTGATTCCGGTGTTCCTGGTGGTTCTATTGTTTATAACAATGAATCCAGAAGACTCAATGTTAGCACGGGTGGCACAGTATTCTGCGGTATTGCAACATTAACACAAAATCAGTCCGGATATGATTCACTTGCTATTCCCACATTCAATAGCACTAAGAGAAACTTAATGAGTGGTTATGGCAACCTTCCTAAAGGTGCAATCATGTATAACACAACCACAAATAAACTTAACTTCTGGAATGGTTCTGCATGGGAAGCAGTAACAAGTTCAACCTAATAGCTTGACAAGACTCTAAAAACCCTATAGACTACCTTTGTCCGGGTTGAAGAGGAAGCTCTAAGACACTATAAAAACCGTCTACCAGGTCGCACTGGGGGCGGTTTTCTGCTATAATATGTTCATACAGGACAGGAGAGCACTTGACCATCACCTTGCGACCCCATCAGAAGGAAGCAGTCAATGCGATGTGGGACAACAACAAAGGTCAGGTCATCATCCCTACTGGTGGTGGTAAGACCATCTGCATGATTGAAGATGCCATGACTAACATGGAACTGATCAATCGTGGTCAGACATTTGTTATTGTAGCACCACGTATTCTGCTTGCCGAACAACTCTGCAAAGAATTTCTTGAGTTGATTGATACTACTTACACACATGTAATGCATGTTCATAGTGGTGAAACTGAGTTCTTCAGTAGCACCAAACCAGAGAAGATTGCATTATTCAATAATACTGCAAGATCTGCTGGTGAGAACTGCATTATCTTTACTACATACCATTCGTTGCACCGCATTCAAGAGGCAGATATTGAAGTAAACACCATTTACTTTGATGAAGCACATAATAGTGTGCAGCGTAACTTCTTCCCTGCTACTGAGTTCTTCTCTCACGATGCTGATCGTTGCTACTTTTTTACTGCTACTCCTAAGCATTCTCTTACCATCTTCAAACCAGGAATGAATGATGGTGCTGTCTACGGACAGGTGATTTGCAATGTTCCTGCACCTAAACTTGTTGAAGAAGGTTATATTCTTCCCCCCAAGGTTGTGGTCCAGCAACTGCCACAGGGTGATTTCAAGCAGTCTGATGAGAGAAACCTCCTGGATACTATTGATGCAAACTCGCTCAATAAGATTCTTATTGCTGCACGTTCTACCAAACAGATTGTGCGTCTTGTGAGTCAGTCTGACTTTTGCTATGAACTTAAGGAGCGTGGATACAACTGGATGTATATCACTAGCAAGACTGGTGCTATCATCAATGGTAAGAAAGTATCCCGTGAAGAGTTCTTCAAAACTCTGAATCAGTGGGGTCAAGATGATACTCGTTTCGTCGTGATGCACCACAGCATTCTGTCTGAAGGCATCAACGTCAAGGGACTGGAGGCAGTCCTGTTCATGCGGAACATGGACTACATCGGAATCAGTCAGTCTATCGGTCGTGTGATCCGTCTGGGTGGCACTCAGAAGACCTTCGGACTGGTTTGTGTGCCTGTCTTTGACAAGGTGGGCATCAGCACTGCCAGGAGCGTTCAGGCAGTGGTTGACACTGTATTTGAGCAGGGTGAACCTGCCATCTCAGTGGTCCGGAAGTAGAACTGTCCACCAGGAGCAGACACCCTGCTCCACTCTGCTATAATTACAAAGTAATCAAGGAACACCATGAAAGTCAAAGTTCAACTCTATGTTGCTGGTAATGTATTTGATGAAATTGTGCAAGCAAAAAACTATGAGGATGCAAGAAAAACTGCACTTGCACGTAACCCTACGGCAACTATTGTGAGCGTCACTGCTGTGTTCTAATGTCAGAATCAAAGGATTATAGAAAGTTCTACACTTGTCCTAATAGAGATATTCTGGGGGACAAGTGTGGTGATCCTGATGGTTATGTCACCAAGAATGGCATGTGGGTAGCAGTTCCTCTCGCAGGTTCAAAAAAATTTGTTATAATTAATAACGGATCGATTGTTCACACATCACGGAACTATCAATCTGCTGTCTCATACATAAAAAAGAACTCAAAAAAACGATGATGAAGGACCAAAATCAAATCCCTGAAGGTGAAAGCAAGCAAGACAAATGGAATCGTGGTCTTGACATTTTCATTGAATCTGTTATTAAACCTGATGCATCCCTTCGTCAGTGTGCTCACAACCAAAGATGCTATCATGAATTGATGGATGTTCGTTCTGATGTTCTTAATTATTTAAAAACAAAAAGATGGTAAAAAGTTATGAATCCAGACGAAATTACTTTAGACACTACTAGCAGACAATTCACCTATGAAAAGATGTCTCGTGATCTTGACAAATTGAGCATGGAGGAATTGAGAGACATGTGTAAATGTTACATGAAACTCTATTTGAAACAACAAGAAGTTATGATTAAACTCTCATGAAAAATGAAACACGTCTCATAATGGAGTCACAACTGAACAATGTCTGCAAAATTCTCAACGGAAAATGGTACAGAACATCACTTCTCAACTCCAGAGGAGAAACAGAAGAAAGAATCATCATATCTTATTCCAATTTTGATGCTTCTGGAAATGATATCATGAACAAAAATAAATAAAAACAAAGAAGTATAAACATATGCTATCCACACAATATCGTCTTCGTCTGGAGTTTATTTGTAAATGCATTGCAAATGGAGAAGAAGTGAAATTTGATGATATGGTTTGGGCACAGAAACTTGCCAAAGCAAACACAACAGCAAATGAAATGTTGAAGAAGGCAAGAAGACAATCTGCTCAAGATATTCAAGAAGGAAGTATCGATGATTTTTGCAATAGGATGGGACTAGGAGACCCGGATCCATCCAAACATAGCACAGGGTTTCAAAATACAGACGAAATCGTAGAGTGGTTTCATCAAGATAAACCTGATGACTGGAGGCAACGTGACTAATGACTTTCTAGACAACTTGGCAGCAAATCAGTATCTTAAGATGCATCAACCTAAAAAGATGAACATCACTCCTCAAACATATATTGATATGAATAAGGAGTTTGAAGAAGAAGGCACTGCCGTTAGAATTGAAGTTCCCACACAGGAAGCAATCGATAAGTGGTTAAATCACAAGGAGGACATTCACAAACGAACTACAGAACCAGTTGACATGGTTGCTAAAATGTGGGAGAAGTATAGGGAAGAGAATGATAATTGATTATGACCACAAGCAGATAGAAGTTCCGCAAGAAATTGTTGAATACTGTGATGTTTTCACATATGATGCAGATCATGACGATTTACGTTATATTGATTGTGTTTACATGCACATGGGTTATTATGGAAACAGCATAGATCATTTGTATGAACTACGCCAACAAATTGTCCCTGTCTTTGATTAAATGAAAGAGTTTGATTATGAACTTGATTACAAGTCACTTGATTTCACAGATGCAGAAACTCGCAAACTTTATCGCATTGGAAGGGGCGAACAAGGAGTGCTATTGGTACGCCCTTACACTAACGACATATGTGCTCATTGGAGATTTGTAGATGAAGAGACTGCTGTTAAGTCTTCTGATACGATTTACCAGATGTTCTGTACTTACAGACGGAAGAAAGATTTTATTGGCATGGACATGGCACGGAAATTCCTTGAAATGGGTTTCACTCGCGCCAGAAGGTATGCCAATCACTCTTCGGGACGCAAATATGATTCCAACAGGAAAGTTCGTCCGCAGGAATCAGATTGGAGAACGAATGAGAAAGCAAAAGCTGCAGCAATCTTCAAGGTAATTCGTGATAAGGCAGCATATGATCCTACATATAAAGAAATGAGAAAGGAATGGAGGTCAAATGAGTGAGCAAAAACATATTGTGTGCCTCAAATGTGGTGGAAAAGGATGTGAAGTTTGTCACTCTGGGTGGGAATGTACTATGACAGAGTTTGGTGTATGTAATAAGTGTGATATGGGCTGGGAGATAGGGAGAAATACAAATGAAAGATAGTAATGGGTGGACAATAAGGGATCCTATTAGTGATGATGAGTGTATCTTAATTTGCTTGCGTAATGCTCCATGTGGGACTGATATGAAACAAGTGAACAAACTTATTAAACATTATGAATTAAAAAATGATTCGATCCAACATTCTTGAACCAGAGTTCAATATTCTGTTTCCGTATCAAACATTTCCGTGGAGATTGGAGTATGATAGAACTGTGTGTCACTTTGAGTGTGAAGAACACTTGCAAAAATACCTTGACAGGTATAAACTAA
>Ga0208157_1000337_pt1 | contig 26922 bp, 49 predicted proteins | sample 5_EtaG_FD_184077 | JGI IMG/M metagenome (GOLD analysis project Ga0208157, IMG submission 184077) | Marine viral communities from the Subarctic Pacific Ocean - 5_ETSP_OMZ_AT15132 metaG (SPAdes) (version 2) | ecosystem: Environmental > Aquatic > Marine > Oceanic | place: Pacific Ocean | collected...
GTAAAGCATTTACAAAATCAAGACCAAGAGAAGAATCTGCAATGTTATCTTTTAATCTTTCATCAGATGTTTGAATTGTTGCATTTGTTGCATAAATATCATCGAATCTTTTACTACTTGAACCTAAGTCTTGAGCATCATCAGCACCGGGTAGGATATTACGAGCAACATTAACAACCATTGCAATACCAGAAGTCCCACTATCACCTGTCGCTAAATAAAAATCATTACTTGCTCTAACCATTAAATCATTATTTCCAGCACTACCTAAAGCACTTCCAGTTCCTACCCAACCTGACCTCGTTGTACCATCTGAATGCATATGTTTAACATATAAGCGTTGAGTTAATGCACTTATATGTTCCATTGTACCATCCGATTTAATAATCATTGCAGTATTATCTGCTACTGTAGCATTATTGCCATCGGTAGCTGAATCATTCAGAAAGTATAAATCACCAATTCCATTTGTACCTATGTCTCTAAATACTATACCAGCTTTTTTATTTTCATCTGCTGTACCTGAAGCAACTTTAAAAAATAATGATGCATCGCTTCCTGAGTCTGCGGCTGATTGAATTACAATAGATGAATCAGTAGCGTGTGAAACAAGTAATGTTCCAGCAGTTGGGTCAGTAGAACCTATAGCAACTTTTCCAGCTCCATCTATCGTCATAGCGTGAATTGTAGTGCCTAATGTTCTAACTCTAAAATTTATATCTGCTCCAGCTCCATCATATATATTATCAATATAAGCTGTACCAGCATTTGTATCTGACCATATATCAAGACCTTGAGTATTATTATCATTGCGAAGAGATAAAACTGCATCATTTCCAGACGTGGAATTAGTAATTTGCAATCCAACTACAGGATTTGTTGCAGGTGAAGCGGGTCTTACAGAAAAAGGAGAAGCAGTTCCAATTCCGACATTAGCATCTGTAATTAATGCATGACCAGTTCCATTGCTATTTATATTTAAGCAAGTTCCTGAACCATCATTATGTATATTGACAACAGCTCCTGATGCACTTGAATTATCTGACCGTACTGAAAAAACTGAATCATCGCCTGTTCCTGTATGTACCGCATTAGTATATAAAGCTGTATTTGCGTTTGTTGTATTTGTAGATGTTACTGCAAGTTTTCTTGTAGCGTGTGGTGATGTCCCAATTCCAAAATTTCCATCAACTTGAATATTTCCTGAAGTGTCTATAACAAACCTATCGTTTGTTCCAAGCACAGAAGATAAACCTGAAATCTTAAATTTGTCACTATCAGAGTTATCTGCTCCAAGCGACCAAGCTCCAATATTATCAATATTAAATCTTATAAAAGGATCACCAGCACTTGTTCCAGCTACTTCTACTGCAAGTATAGCATCATTACCACTTAAGTTTGCAGTTGATCTTACTCTGACTATTTGATCTCCTGTGCCAAAAACGTCTAATGGATATGAAGGCTGACCGCCTATTCCTAATCTATCTGTGTTTAAATAAAGTGGTGATCCTGTTCCATCTCCATCTACTACTTGTATTGCATTGCTACCATTACCAGCAACAATGTTATCTGTATTTCCGCTTAATTTTAAAAGCGAGGTATAACTACTCGCTATACTTGATCCTGTTAAACTTGCCATATATATCCCCTTTCCATGAGATTATTTTGCACAGCTTTCTGTGCGGTTATTAATCAATGAAGTTCCATTTGCGATCTTCATCTTCAAATTTTGTTAACATATTCTCCCATTGTATCTTACCCATATACTCATCTGACATTGAACCAACACTCACCCCGGTTTCACCTACCATATCAGCAAAAGCAGTTCTCAAAGCTGAATTAACACTTGTACCAGCTCCACCCTGACTATTTGCCCACTCTTTCAACATCTTACCTAATGATCCTGAATATCCAAGAGCAACTAATCCAGATCGCATTGAATCATTTAGGCTTTTTGATCCAGATGTTATTCCAGCTACATCGCTAAAATATTCCCTCATAATTGTGTTAAAACTTTTCTTTGTACCTAATGCCATTCTATTTTCCCCTAAGAGATAGGGAGAGAACCGAAATCCCCTCCCTAATCTTATTTGTTTCTAATGATTAAGAAACTTTGGTATGTATCTCAACACCCCAACCATCTATGATCTCTGTAACTCCCCAGAAACCAGAACCGATAATGTTATCACGAAGATAATTACCTTCACGATAAACCTCGACTCTTAACATCTCACCAGCATAACCCATTCCCAAAGCACCGGGAACGAATACGCCACCTTTTACAGCATTGGATGCTACTGTGAACTCTGGTGATGAATGCATACTAATACCAGCGATTTGGCTAACAAATCCTGTTCTAGCACCTTCATCTTGTACACCAGCACCGGCAAATTGAGCCGCTGTCACTAGGTCGTTATGAACTCCATAAGTTCCCCAGATTTGACGAGGATCAAGTACCGCATTTGGTTGTCCTATCGCAGAGTTTTGCTTCAAAAGTGATAAAGCTGAAAACAAGTTATCTACAGATAGAGCCGCATCATTAGCACCAGCAGTATTTGAAAAGCCATCAAATAAAGCATTCAACAATGCATCTGCTTTAGCTGAAAGTGCGTTTCCAATTAATGCTCCTGTGTTAGCCGCAATATCATCAGCATTTGATAATTTTGCTTCATCATACATAGGTGCCATGACAGAATACATATCCAATGTTGCTGTCTTTTTTTCTGTGTCCAATGCAGTTGAAGGAGTTACTGTTCCTTCTGCTGTTGCCGCTACATCTCCACTAGTGATCGCATCTGATCCAGCATTGTATGCGATGAATGTTATTTGATCTGCTTTCGGTTCACCTTTTACAGTTACTAGAGGCATTGTTACATTTGCTTCCGAAAACTTAATCACTGCTTCTGATTCGATGACTTCTAATAAGCCACCAGCGAAATCTCCGCTATCTCCAGCCGCCATTTCTAATCTCCTTTTTTACCGAATATTGCATCCCAACGATCTTGGGAGATGTGGCTGAATGTGCTTCTCAAGTCTTTGCACAAAGGCACTTTCTCTTGACCAACACAGATTCTAAATCCATCTTCATAGGGTATCTTCTCACCATTGGAAACATATATATGCTCACCATCTTTAGATATAGCAGATGCTACACTCCCGGTGTTTATCCCTGTAGTTGGATTATTGTTAATTGAATTTAGATGCAAACGCTTCTTTGATTTTCGCATAGCTACTTTTATCCAATTTACCTTTAGCCACATCCCTAGCCGCTTCTGTTAAGGAGTTATATCCTTGGTAGCCAGAAGCTGTTGAGTTATCAACACTCGGAATATTCTTTGGTTTATTTATTAATTTATTATGAACTACTTTCATCTGACTATAGCTCATACCTTTAAAAGCCTCCCTATCTTCTTCAGGGAAGTCTGAAAGCATTCTATCAATCTCTACATTGTCTCTAGCCTTATATGATTCAAGTTCTGGAGTGATCTTTTCAAGTTTAGCTTTGTTTTCTTCGTACAACATTTTCCATTCATCATTCTCAGCTAATTGTGCCTGACGATCTTCCTCCAATCTCTTTTCTAGCTCGACAACTCTAGACTCTGCTTTCTGCAATCTTTCTTTCTTCTGCATGACTTCTCGCAGTAAATCACTATTTTGATTGCTAGATATTGATTCATTCTGGTTTTCAGTTACCAACTCTTGTACATTATCTTGTACTGTGTTCTCGCTCATTATCTTGAGTCCTTTCTTTTATTTACCGATTTTTAAATTGATTGGCTTTTTAGTTGCCTCTCTGGCGTTCCTTTCAATAAACCTATCAACTTGTTTTAAAATAAATTTTTGAATGTCTTTTGTTACAGGCATAGAAGGCTTAGTAACCTCTCTACCCATATCCGCATTCCATTGAATCTTTTGTGCATTTGTACCAGACCATCCAACAACAACACTATCTTTTGTGAATCCTCTAGTTTGTAAGTTTCTCATCATATCCCCGGTTAACTGTAAATCAACCTTTGTTGACTTAGATGATTGCCTTTTAAATGCACCTTTTGCCTTTCTTGTTTTATAATCTTCAGCAAATATCTTTACATTCTTACCATTAACTTTTTTTGTAAACCAAAAAGGAGTATGAGTCTTATATGGCTTAAACTTTACACCATCAACATCTTTGCCACCTTTAGTGGTATGCACTCTTATTCGATCCGCTACCTCATCACCGACTCCCTTCCAGAATCTCCTAGTAAATGTTGGTATGTCTCTTAATGTTTTAGCCACGTTGCTCTAATTGTTGTTGAGGTGTTAATGGTGTTTTTTTAAATCCACCTTTTTGATCAATAAAATCTTTTGCTTCTTTTGGATCAGTTAGTTTTTTAGATACAGATGTTTCTTTTGCCCATCTATGCCTACAATTAAATCCGCCTCCATCAACAAAAGCTCCCGGATATTGTGAATCAATCTGATCCCTTGTTAAACTTCCAGATGCCATCATATCTAAACAGATGTCTCTAGTTCTATCATCTACCACTCCCTGATAAACATAAGTAGCATCAGGAGGATCATTCACAGCCATTTCAGCAGTTACATTTCTTTCAAAAGTATTCAAAGTTGTGTTTGCTAATGTTTCTGCTTGATCTGGTCTTAATACATTACCTAACATACTTTGAGCAATCTCTCTTTCTGTTTTGCCTCCCAAGATGCCTTTAACAGCTTCATCAATCACTTGCTCACCCATTGAACTGATCTGCTTTCTAAAGGTTGCTTCATCTAATCTAACCAATGCTAACAATGTTTCTTCTGTTACTGCTCCTGTAAACTCCATCCCACTTAGTACACCTTGATATGCAGATACATAAGCATTCAAATCCCTCTGCAATCCAACCTGATTAAATATATATTCATCAACATCTAAGGTACTAATAACCGATATAAACTCGCCTCTAGTTAATGTTCTTTGTAAATCTAGAATATCCTCAACCATTTGAGCCTGTGCTTTTTGCAAAGCCTTTGCGAATTGTTCTGCTATTCTTTCTTTATCCACGAAGTGCCGCTAATAATGGTGATTGAGGTGTCGGTTCTTCCTCTACCTCTGGCTCTAGTTCTTGTAATCTCATTTCTAATTCTTCATCAGTAATATCTTTATTGAAATGCCTATATAATTCTTTCTTATCCATAAGACCATTATCCATCATAAATTGGAGTTTGTCTTTTTCTACATTCCATTCCTCTGGATAATTTGATTCAGAAAAGTCAACTGCAAATGATTCATCTAATACTCTTCCTGTATGTACTTCAATTAACTTTCGATCAATAGCATATCTTTCTTCTTCAAAGTCTTGAAACATCGGAATATCTGATTCTCTGCTTTCTAAGTTTTCCATGTTAAGAATCTTTAATGCTTGACCACTTGGAATTTGCCCTTGCTCTCCCCATCGTATAGATAAGGCATGATTCTGTCCTGTTACATTTAATAATTCTTTTACTCCAGAGATCATCTGATTAATATTAGAAGGAGGTGCAACAAAACTCATTGAGCTACCTTCTGGAAGAGAAATAAGGCGATCTACTCCCCATTTTAGATTGGGAACTTCTTGATCTATTCCTGTAATAACAGGCGAACCCATCTGATACCTAGTAGCCAACATTACTTCAGTAAATGCTATTGAAGAATGAAGAGAAGCCATCGTAACATCCATAGCATCATAGGGAAACATAATCTTAGAGATAGGGTTGCGTTGATAAGGATTTAACATCTCTGGATTGCCCGGTATCGGATAAACACGACCATTAATATCATATAAGAAGTGCATCCCCGGTTCACTATCTCTAGACTCTGACCAGAACACAAACTCCCTATCACCTCTAGCATTCTTACCACGTTCATAAGAATAGCCATAAGGCTCTAGCTCACCTTCATAATAATACTCTCTGACATTAGGGAGGATATGATATTCAATCTTTTTATGTCTATCATTCCATACTGATTTGATATGGATCGTACCTAATAACCATGCTAACTCACTTGCTATTCTAGATGATGAATTAAGGTGATGCGTATAGGATAGATATTCTTCCGCTAGTTCACCGCCTACAAACCTTTTAGCTGGTGCTTTATATAACATCATCCTAGCTCTAGCAAAGCGAGAAACAATCTTACCTAATGGTAATGGAGGTATCTGACTTAATGAAGTACCGGGAAAGTAATCCCCTACATAATCCTCAATATCTCTATTGTAATAGAAATCTAATCCCATTTGTCTACGTTTATAATCTTCTCTTAATACAATATCTTCAGCATTCTTAATGCTTTCAAATACTGCTTTGCTTCCCATGTCCGGGATTGTTATCATATCATAATAATTCATCAGCTTGTTGCCTTATCTTTGAGGCTTGATAGATACCATAATAACTCACGATTTTTCTTCATTTGTTTATCCTGTAATTTTACTCCATATAAATGAAGTGAAAGTATCGCTCCCAACGCTCCCAATAAGACACCGCATAAAAATACTACCATTCCACACTCATCGGTTTTCTACTTACGATCGGATGTCTGTAACTAATGTAATATGAACAAGCATCAAGCATATGAGTTAGAGTTATATCACTCTTATCTATTTTTCCATCTCTTGATCTTTGCACTTGTTCTAAGTCTTTTATTAAATATGTACACTTCGGATCAACTGTCATTCTTACTTTACCATTAGCATCTTTTAGCATACGATTCAAAGCATTTAATCTATCTATAATCGGAGGATTTGCTTTCTTTGATATAACATGAAATCCATGATCTCTTAATATTTGATGATCTGATCTGTTGCTAGTTGTTGACCTTGCAGAACCAGCCGCATCAGGATATACCGGGGCATTTGGTGCTATCTTCTTCATCTCTCTAGCCATCTCTTCAGTATTACTATTTGTTAATCTTATTTCATCAAAGTAGTGTATTGTTCCATTAGAGTATGAACAGGCTAGGGTACAACTCATCCAATCAACATTGAAATCAATTCCAAAAAATAAGTTACTAGATAATTGCTTTGCTTTCTTTACATGAGTATTACGATCAAAATTATATGCCGCCCTATTTCCTGTTGTTTCAAACGATGCTAAGAACTCTGTCTTAAAAGCTCTTTCATCCATCATTGATTTAGCTTTCTTAATCTCTTCCTCTGGTACATAACCACCATCTACTGTGGTATATTGCCATGACTTCCAATCCTCATCTTTCCCCTGTCCTCTAAGATAAGCATCATATAAGTGATCGTAACCATTAGGCGTACCAATAAAGAAAGCATCTCCATTTGTTGTAGTTAACATAGGATATATTATTTCATCCCAAACATGAGGCTTTATATATGAATACTCTTCCATCACTACCATATCAAGACCAGCACCACGAAGATTATTCTCTTGCTCTGCTCCTTTAATAGCTATCTCTGCATTATTAGGTAACTTCACAGCTAATTCAGATTCATTAATCTTACAATCGTATTCTCTAAATACTTGTCGCATTAACTTCCATGTGGTTGATTTGCCTTGTCTGTATGTTGGTGTAATGATCCACCTTCTCTCTCCTTCCCCTATCTTTCTTGATAGTAACCATATCAATGATAGGTGAGATTTTCCAAACCTTCTTCCAGCTACCAGAACTTTTCTTGATGCTGGATGCTGAACGATCTCTTTTCTTATTTGATCTATTTTCCAATTAACCAAATACTCTTTTCATCAAACTTTTAGGAACTTTCTTTCCAGCTTTGTATAGCTTTTGCATTCTTGCTAAATCTCTACCTCTTCCTGATCGTTTGCTCCCTTTAACTCCAGATAGGTATTTTTTTGGTACGCTCTTATATATTTTATCTTTTGCTACTTTGCGAATCTTCATGATCCTACTTTCCTCATAGCTATTCTATGAGACTCTGTAAATGATTTACCTTTCTTCATAGCAACAACCATAGCTCTTAAATGTTTTACGCTATGATGCCTAGAATGTCTAGCCATAGCTGACATTTGTCTTTTGTTTAATCCACCTATATCAACGCCCTTAATCTTCATCTTCTTCTCTTCCTTTCCATCCTTGCAAGGTCTGGATCATGTTTAATCTTCTTTCTACCTTTAGCTATCTTAATAAACGAATTAACTCTTGCACTTGCCCAGCTTGAAGGAGTTTGTCCCGGTCTTGTTCCAGAACCAACAGCCGCACCTAGTCCTCTACGATATACTTTAAATAATGATGTAGGTCTTATTTTGTTTTTCCTTGCTAATGCTGTTAATCTTTTCTTTACTGATGCTGATAGTGTTGCCATTAATCAATGCTTAGTATTTGTATAGGTTCGGTCTTATAACTTACTTCTCTACGCTCTCGGCTCTTTCCCTCTGTTCTATCTGCTAACTCCCTTGCCGCTTGTACGTTCCCATCCATAGCTTGTTTTATTTGCCCTATAATAACAGCATGGCGAAATGACTTATCTGTTTCAAGATTTAATTTCCTTACCTTACCACTTGTTGTTTTCATAGTTATATCAATTTCATTTGAGTCTAGTAAATCATTGGCTACATCCGCCCATGCTTCGCCTTTCTTTGGTCTACCTTTTGGATTACCAGATTGACCGGGTTTCCATCCTTTACCTGTAACTCCACCTATGTTGTTTTTCTGTTGTTTATCAACCTTCGACAAGCTCAACTCTTTTTGCTTTCTTTCCTGTGAACTCTTCCCAGCGTTTAACTATTACATCACAGTAATGTGGGTCAAGTTCCATACCATAGCATTTACGATTAGTTTTTTCTGCCGCTATTAGTGTAGAGCCAGAACCAAGAAAAGGTTCATATAATAGACCTTGTTTTGGAGAACTATTTTTAATAGCTTTTTCAGCTAGTTCAACTGGTTTTTGTGTTGGATGCAGATAAGATGAAGATGGGTCTCTTTTTATTTTCCATACATCAGATGCATTTTCTTCTTTTCTAGCACTAAACCAATGGCTTAAACCTCCTCCTTTTGGTTTATATCCAAAGTATATAATCTCATATTGATTATGGTAATTATTTGGTTTCATTACAAAGCCATTTTTTACCCAAATTAAATGTCTTGGTAATTGATTTAAAAATCTATCAAATAACTTATCATATAAACCTAAATTTCCCTCCCCACCGCAGAAATATAATCTTGCATCATTTTTAGTTGCTATCTGTACAGCTAAATCAAAAGAGAAAGGTATAGCTACCTGTGTTAAATCTCCAGCTATTGTTTTATTGCTTTTTGCTCCACCCTTTACATTAACACCATAAGGGGGGTCGGTAAATACCATATCTGCTTTCTGGTTATCCATTAGCCTTTCAACATCTTCTTTCTTTGTAGCATCTCCACATAAAACTCTATGCTCTCCTAGTAACCACAAATCACCTAGCTTAGTAACTGCTTCTTCTACCTCTGGAATCTCATCATCATCTATCAAACCTTGCTCTGGTTCTTCTTCATAAAATTGTAACTCATCATCTGTAAATCCCCAATCCATTAACTCACCTACATCAAAGTAGTTTGCTAATGAATCATAATCCCATTCACCTACATTCTTATTAAGCCTGATGTTTAATTCTTTTTCTTGGTCTATATTTAGATCAACTTCAACACATGGAATCTTATCTATCCCTAATTCCTTTGCGATTCTTAACCTTTGATGACCACCTACTAAAATATTTTTTCTTTCTTTGTTTTTATTTACAATAAGAGGATCAACAAAACCAAACCTTTGTATTGAGTCCTTTAATTGGAAGTGTTGTTCTTTGGTAAGTTGGCGAGGATTATACTCTGCCATTATTAATTGATTTGGTTTGTAGTATTCTACTGTCATATTTTTTGTTAGTTGCCCGGACAACCTTGATTTATTCCTGTCTATCGCCCATATATATCATCTTTTTCAGCGAGTGAGGTTAAATCGTACCTCTACTATTACATAATAATACAAACAAAAATATGAAAAAACGCTTTGTAAGTATTTGTTTTTATTACATTTGTTATTCTACAAAATTTTTATAATTCAAAATCTAGATCAATTAATTTATCAATAGCTCTATCATGATACATTTGCACAGCTTGATAACTTATATCAAAATTATCCGCAACTTGATACAAGTCTTTGATACCTAGATAATAAATCGCATCAAATACCTCATTTTCTCTTTTACTAAATATATTAACTGATTTACGACCTACTATAAATGCAATCATTTCTTTTCTCTTAGATTCTCTTTCATTTCTTTTTCTTTCATATTCATCTTCTGTTTTTCCGCACATTGGACAAGGTTCGGTATGTGGTTGCATAACTTTATCCTTTTACATATTTATTAAATAAAAACATACAATAGTGAACAATAATCAATAATAAGATTCCATTCAATAAATACTCTGATATGTCTATTATCATCATTATTCAACCTCCTCGCAATGTTCTTTGCAATTTGAACAAATTGACGTTTCTATTTCTTTTAATTCTGCTCCGCAACAATCACTCACTTTCATTTTATCACCTCATCATATATTTCTAACAACATACTTTTTAACTCCTGTAATTGATTGTGTAAATACCATCTCTGCAAGTAATGATATATTATTATTGATACTATAATTATACATACTATAAATACATCAAAGGCATTTTCTTGCAATGATTCTAGCCAGAATTTCATAACTTACTCTCCCTTTTGTTTTTTATTCTTAAAAGTTCTGCTGTTAGATACACACAACAATCTAGTATCTCCTCAATAGATTCTTCTATCCATTCCCTTCCATCATTAGGATCAAGTTCATCCGCATATTCTCTTTTTCCTTTTTCCAATCTTTCTTCTATTAATTTTAAAATTTCTTTATTCATGTTGCTCCCTTTAATTTTTTTGCCTCTTGTTTAATTAGTGCCAACCAACTTAAACATACAAATATCATAACTTTTATATTTTCGCTATAAACAAACATAACGCATTTATCCCTGTTCGCTTATGTGTTCGGCTTACAGGATTAGTTATTTTATTAAAGAGGCAAATCATGGTACACTTCGCACGTCTGTTTGCTTTGTGTTTGAATTTTTCTTATGTCTAATATATGGAGTTTCACAAGCCATGCATCTAAATACAGGGAACTTATTTGCCGCTGTATAGTAAAAGCTATCAGTTTCCTCTAAATGATCTGATCCACAATTAGGACATACTGTTTCATCCATCATAACGCCTAAATTTGGATGATTTCGCATATATGGTCTTAGTTTAAGATAAACATCTTCTAGTCCTCGAACATCTTGCTTGTTGTACTTCAACATCAAATCTAATGCTTCCTGATCTCCAGCAACACATCTTTTCCATAATTCAAAACCGCCTAGCTCCCCGGTGTTAATCTTTTCATTTAGATCAAAATGTTTAGTTAAATAATCTTGTTTATATGATGAAAATGCAAAATTCCTTCTAGCAACTTTTAAAGTGTCTATAGTTCTGTATGGTGTTGGTGGCTTTAATCCATTATCTATGAATCTAGCTTTTAACTTTCTATCATCAAATCTATCAATGTTATGCCCTATACATATATCAGCTTGATCTAGGAGTTGCCATATTTCCTTAATAACTCGCTTGTCTGATCGTTTTTTTGATTCTTCCGGGGTAACTACTGCTGAAAGTATTTTATCATCATATAGCCACTTTGCAGACCAACTTAAAACAAACCAGCTTTTAATAATATTATTATGAGGTATAAACTGTTTATATAATCCCCATACAAATACTTCCATAGGTGCAGTTTCTATATCATATAATAAAATTCTTGGTAGGTCTTTGGTGTTTTTTACTTCTTCAATGAGGGATTTATTAAATTGCTTTCCGCAACTTATACAAATATATCTAGTAGATACTTTTGCTCCATTACTTCGGCTGTAATGATAGCCTTTTCGATTTAAATGACCACTTCCGCATTTTGGACATTCCATTTAATCCTCCTTACATTTGTTGCAAACCTTTTTTTCCTTCCCATAAATAGGAAAGTTATTATAGTACATATAAATTTTATAACCTTTTGCTCTATTTGTTCCACATCTAGAGGCAAATCTATCAAACTCCCAACATTTTTTGCAAGTAGGACAATATTTTATCCATTCATCAGCTTTTCTAGCATCTACGTTTACTTTTTCGCTTCTACTACTTGCATTTGTACTTTCTAACCATTCTGACATACTAATCATAATTTAAAAGTCCTTTTATTAATTTGTTATCTTGCTCTTTTGTATTCTTAATTATTGGTTTTTCTGGAATCATATCAACACCGCAACAACTAGAACTCTGTTTTAACTGAAATTCATTAGGGAGTAACTTATTACCGCATTTCATACACCAAGCCTTAAATAATCCAGAAGGTGTTTTACTGAACTTTGGTTTATTAAATATTGATTCTTTTGCTGGTTTCAAGTGTTGAATATCATCCTCCCAACATTCCTGATTCAACCAAGTAGTAGGATGTTTGATATATGCACTTTCTTTCCCTACCCATAACTTCTTTTGTTTCTTTAAAGCATCCATAATAGTTTGATGATCTGTTTTCTTTATTGCCCTATTGTATGCAGTAATCGCTTTGGGTTTACTTACCTTTTTATTGTATACATTCCAAAATTCATTAAATTGATCTATATATATATTATTAATATTCTTAGTATTATTGTATAGTGTTCGCTTGTTGTTCACTCGCTGTTCATTTTGATGTTCACTTTGTTGGTAGTCACACCAATTAACTATTGATATAACACGACTTAGGGAGTTTGTTCGTTGTTCAATTTGTTGTTCGATTTCAAAGAGTTTTAAAATCCTTTGAATTTTACTCTCATTTATTTTTAAATCTTTTGCTATCTTTTTTCTTCCTGTTACTAATTGACCGGGATTCAATGTTACTCTTTCTGATCCGATCAAAGTATCATATTTTTTATGAGCGGCATTAAGTAATAAATACATCCAAACAGCAAAGTGGTCTGATGATTTCATCACTAGGGGATTATCTAATATTTTTCTATGTAGTTTAATGTAACCGCTATTCATAATAATTTTTTTATTTTCTTTGCAACTTCCTCAACTACATCAACAGTAACCGCATTTCCAGCTTGTCTATATCTTTGTGTATCACTAATAGCAATCTTCTTACCACCTAACAATCCAAACTCATTATGATTATCTGGAAAGCCTTGCAACCTCATACATTCAACACAAGTAAGCCTACGAATATATTTTTCATCAAACATCATAGGAATATTATTACCGCCTGTTCCCATATTGCTAGATAAACATGGAGTTTCCCCCGGTACCTTATGGTATCTTATAGCTCTTCCTCCATCTTCACGATTCCCATCAAAACTTCTTTCTGTAAAAGTTTGTATAAATGTATCAGTATTTCTCATTTTTTCAGGTGATGTGATTGTTGAGGATGTATTAGTGGTTTGAAACCATTTCCAGCTTCTTGATTTTTTTTTAGTGAGTTTTTTAAACTTTTCATCATCTTTTTCGATAGGAAATACCGATCGCCCACCTCTGTCTCCAGTATATCCGACAAGGTATAACCGCTGTCTATTTTGGGGTAAAAACCAGCGTGTATTAAGCAGTTGCCATTCGAGTCTATAGCTCCCAATGTTGGTAAAGGCTTGGATAATTGCCCAAAAGTCTCTGCCATCATTTGAGGAGAATGTTCCTTTAACATTTTCCCAGACAAAAAAACGTGGTTTGCACTCATTGATGAGCCTAATTGCTTCCCAAATAAGGGAACTTCTAGTTCCTTTAAGTCCAGCTCTTTTAGAAGCGATGCTAAAATCTTGGCAAGGTGATCCAAAAGTGATAATGTCGATTTTGGGAAGGTTTTTTGATCGAATAGATTTAACATTTCCTAACTCCTCTGCAAATGGATTATTATATTTATAAACTGCACTAGCATATTTATCTATTTCGCTAAATCCGACATAATCAAATTCAAATCCAGCTTGTTTAAAACCAAGATGAAAACCACCAATGCCACTAAATAGATCGAGCATTTTCATTCGTTAAAATCTTTTATTTTTGTTTCTAACTCATCTTTTAACAGATTGTAATCTAATTTGTTTTTATTTATGGTGTTAGCTTGTTTTTTTAATCTGTCAAGCCTTTCTTCACCTAATGCCTCTTCTGCCCATTCTTTGGCTTCTATCGGATGCTTATGCCACCAATACAGATGACATCCTAGGCATAAAGCCTTTACATTATCGGTATCAAATTGCATTTTTCTATACTTACCTTTAGGGTAGATGTGAGAGGCGTGAAGATTATTAGTCTTACTACACCTCAAGCACATCTTATCCCTAAGTAGAACATACTCCCTAACTAATTTATTTAGTTTAGTTTTCTGTGCTTTAGTCATTAGAAAGGTAAGTCATCCTCGTTATTACCGAGCATAACAAAAGAAACCCATTCATTGACTTCTTTGATAGTATCTTTATTTAATGGCTTTCCTTGTTTATAGGCTTCAATAGCAAAGCCATGCCTCACCTTACCTTCAGCGGAATCATCTTGAGCTGGTTTTTTCTTAGCTATTGCAGATACAGGTGTGACATTATAAACAGATTTACCTTCCCCAAATGCCTTATGATCTACTCTTACAACATCACCTTTTCCATAGTGTTGTAATAGTTCATGAGCTTTCTCACTTGCAAAGTAACTCTTTGATTCCCCTAATACCTCAACACCATAGAGATAATACTCTCCATTTGAATTAGTGCCTATATTTGGTTGATCAAATTGCAATGTTATATCTGCTGATCCACCTACCGGGATTTGTAGTTTATTATTCAATTTACACTCCTTTTATTAGTTGATAAAATATTATTGATAACCAAGCTGTTAATAAATATGGCATTACATCTTCAAACATATCTACAAATGTAAATAACCATAGTTCTAGTTTATCCATTATACGCTCCTTTTTTATAATCATGAATAAAAGTTTTAGTAATATTATTATTATTATGAACATCTAAAATTAAAACAATTTGAGGGAGGCAATTTTTAACTTTGCGGAGTTCATACGTTATGTCTGTTGCTAACTCTTCAAGAGTGTTTCCAACAGCACAAACATATCTCATTGCTATCTCTCCCTCATATTGAATTTCAGCATGATACCTTAGATCATGAGGTACATAAGGCTTATCAGTCACAGATACCGGGTTCTGCATTTTCTTTAACTATAATGTGTTTTTTAACATCTGATAAGTCTTTTAATATCTCAAGTGATCTTTCTTTTTTTTGTTCATCTGCACATATTTTAGCAAATACCTCAATCATCTCCAAGATCAATTCATGCTCTTCTTTACTTACTGTATATTGTATCATAATCATATTTTTAAGTTATTTAAGTTATTCATTGTCTCATCAAATCCAAGTGCATCCCTAGCTATCTTTTCATCTAATTCTTTTGCCCAATCATCCATGCAAGGATCACAAACATAGACTCTTTTAGATTCGCAAAACTTACAGACCATATTGCCTTTAGAATCTCTTTTAATTAATTGCTTTAGTTCTAAGTCTACAAATTTAATTAAATCCTCTATCCTGTTTGATAAACCCCTTATTTCTTTAATTATCGAAGTTTTATCCATTGAGTCAAGGTTGCCTTCAGTTAAGCAATAAAAAGAGTATAATACATTACTTATTATTTTTAGCGACATTAACTCTGATGATTCCCAAGGTAGCTTTTTTCCAGCTACCAAGGTTCTTATTTCTGATGATTTCATTACTTACCTCCTTCTTTTAATATGTCAAGTCTCCAATCCTTAAACTTTGAATAAGTCATAGTTTTCTTTTGGCTAGGTGCATATCTGTATATGCTTTCAACTGTAACAATATTATTTTTTCTTGTCATTATATTAAGAGCTGTATCATTCCAATTTTTTTCTTTTTTGGTCTGATTATTTTTTAAAGTAAGTATCATCATCTCATCCTTTTGTGATACAGAGGGAGCGAATTGAGGATGAGACAATTTCGCCTAGAAAGGCTGATGCTCCCTCTTTTGTATCAAATTGTTTGTTATTTAATTGTCTCATCGTTATAAATATAAACAAAAAACATGAAAGTGCAAAAGAAAAAAGCCTCTAAATCAAAAAAAAATCTAGAGGCTTAGATAGACAGGATTAAGAAAGTTGCTCTCTTAATGTAAATGAGGCACTATATCTTTGAAATGCTACTTCTTGAATTTGAATAGGTGAGTCTAGTCTAACATAATGAAAAGCTCCTGTTGTTCCATCTTCACTATATACGAATTTTTTATAATTCTGAACATGGCTTTCCATTGTTTGTAGGTTATTTTTAAAGGTTTCTGATATATTACTAAAGTTCATTGATATAGTTGATTTTGGTTCATGTCTTTTCACAGCATACTCAACGCCACCTATACTTGTATTAATATCTGTACCGAAAATTTCTTGCTCTTCTATACCTACATCTGGATTTATTTCAAAAGCTAATTTTTTTCCTAATATTACCTCTGTTAATCCAACTAAACCACCAGATGACATTGCCGCAATCCTCCAATATCTCTCGGTATCTTCTGTAAATTCGTTAAAACTCCAAGCATCAGCAGAAAAATTATCTGTAATTGTAGCAACCCTAGCACCAGACTCTCCTGTTGCTGATGAATCAACTTCAACAACTAGATTATCAGTTTCAGCGGCATTAAAATAAAAACCTATAAAATCAACAGCTTTTGCTGATCCTAAATCAATTTGTATTGCTTCGTTTTGTCCAAAACCAGCTATAGGTTCTAAGAGACTTTGATCTATTATTGCATCTTCTTTTGTCATATTAGAAGCATCTGTAAATTCTAATTTATCATCTGCATCTGTATCTACAACTGCTCCATCGTTTAATGTTGATTCTAATAAGTTTACTGAATCATAATAAAAAGTCTTTGCCATTTATACCTCTCTAAATTTGCAACTAAGTTTGCCTAATGTTCTTTGAACTTCGGTAACTATAAAATCTTTATCATCCCAATCCTCTCCAAATGGATTAATAGGCATCGTATCAAATGCAACAAAATCACCAACATCAATTCCATAATACTCCGGGTTAACTATTGTAGCAGAAACTTGTATTTTTTGTACACCAAATAAATTATTTTTATAAGTATAATAATCATCATTTGGGTTACTAGCTGGAGAACTAGCTGGAGCAGATACTAGGGCATTTAATCTTACTGTTTTTTTATTTTCATTAGTACCTATTGCAAAGTTGGTTATACTAGTTGAGTTACTAGCCTCTACTTTTGAAAGATAACCATTTCTTGCTGGATGTTTTTCATATTCTATATCCATTCTTGCAATTATATCACTCATAGGAGTCAATGAGATATTTATATTTTCAAGATCATTTGTGTTTAATGTATGATCTGTACTTATTGAATCTGGAATAAATACATATATTCCATTCCCTTGACCATTAAATCTAAAAATAAATTGACCATTTTCCTGTAACTCTTCAAGAGCATCTTTTAATAATATCGGTTCATTTAACCAATATCTACACTTCCAATCTTTAATGCTGTTAATATTTGTTCCGCTACTCCAATTTGTTGGAGTATTTGAATTTGTATAGGAAGTAAACCTATGAAGTAAATCCCTATGAGCTTCATGTACTTCTGTTATCGCACTATTGCTATTCCATCCATTATCTGTATATCCATCTCCTCCAGAATAAATATAATCAATCCCATCTAGGAAGCTAGCCGCTTCAGATTTACCAGAAGTAGTTGTAACAGAGTAATCTAGTTTTGTAGTTGCCTCAACTACTATATCAAATAAATTAACATTTAAACTCCATTGAGCCGATGCTACTGTTGAAATTGATTCTTCTTTTATCCTGATAATTAAATCTTGCCCCCATCCACTACTACTTGATAACCAATTAGAATGAACAGAGTCTCCAGATGATACCATAACCGCACTAGATGATGAAGCTGTACTGCCTCCTGTATTGATTGTTGTGTAATCTGCTCTGTTTTGGTCAAATCTCCAATCTGCAATTATATCTTCATTATCAAAAGTATAGTTAATAATCTCTAATCTATTTTCACCATACACACCAGCTAGTTTTACATGAGTAGCATCTCCAGATATAACCGCATAAACTCTTAATGATGTTGGTACTCCTGTTATTTGAGGCATTGAAAATTTAATATCTGCTGTGTTATCATCTGTGAAAGTTTGATTTGATAAAGTAAAATTACTTGAAGAGCTTGTATCTACTGTATCACTATTAAAAGCATTATCATTAGATGCCCATCCTGTACCACTTGAAACTCTTTCAACAGGCTTAAACAAAGTCGTTTTTAATAGGTTTTTATGAAACCGAATTGCATACCCATCTTTATATGATTCATTAGCTGTATCTACTGTTGATGCTGTACTTGCATGATTGGCTAATGGTATAAACTTATCTAATGATTTCTCATAATAATGCCCCCATGCTTTCGCAGTTTGTGACCATTCGCCTGTTAAAGCATATACAGTTTCGCCTTTTATTTCATTGATAGGGATAGGATATAGAGTTTTCCTCAACCTAAATTCATCTGTTGATGATGATGTAGTGACGTTAATAGCTGTAGAATCTGCATTTGATGTACTTGCATTAGGTCTATAGTCACCATAGGCAATAGGATAATATAAATTTTTAGATGTTTTTGTTTGTGGTATTTCAATACCATCCCAAGGTCTTTGAGCTGTTATGCTTAAATTAACCTTACCTAAATCATGAGAAACATTAACTAATTTTCCTGTATATATTAAAAGACAATCGCTTAATGAAGTTACATCGTTTGGCTGTATGTATATTTTTACTGTTCTATTAAGATATTTTACACTACCACCATATAAATGTTGAGATATTTTTAATCCACTTCCACCATAAAAAGACTTTGTATCATTACAACTTATTGAAACATTACTAGTTGATGCCTTTGAGGATTTAAGATCAATATTTTCTCTTATGCTTGGAATATTATTAATACAACCAACATATTTAACCGAACTAACACTAGTGTTATAAAAAGATAATGGTAAAAAAGCACTTGTTGTAACTCCTTCAACATGATCACTATTATATAACTGCACTAGCCAATTATGCTTAATACTGTTTTTTGAAAATGAATCTGGTATAGTTAAAGCCATTTATGATAAATTATTTTGAATAGTGTTGTTGATTTCAGGAATTAAAGTGTCTCTTACAAATTCCTCTGTGCCAATTACATTTCCTTGAATGTTTAATGTAACTCCTCCCATATTACTAGTTAAATTATCCTGTTGAGCCGCATTTAAAATAACCTCTCCCGGTGTAAGCATTGCTGGTACTGAATCAGTATTGCCAGAACCGGGAACTATACCACCATCTGCAAAACCAGATAAACCTTTGTCTATTATTCCACTTACTACAGCACCAGCTCCAGCCGAAACTATTAAATTTATTGGAAATGGAACTGATTTCATTATACTAGAAATATATCCAGCTATAGCTTCCATTGTTTCTGCTCTTACTACAGCTTTCATAGCATCTTTGGCTGATGATTGTTGCAAAGCCGCATTTTTTAAATCTGCTTGAATCATTTTATTTTTTAATGAAGAATTTTTAATCTGAAAATCAAAACTTGATTGCTCTACTTTCTCTATTTTTTTAGTCTCATCAGCACTAGACCTTTTAAGTTCTAGTTCTTCTTTTCTAGCAAACAATAAATCATGATATTTTGCTATCTGCTCATCAATCGCTTTAATTCCTATATCAATATTTTCTTTTTCAACAGCATTAGCTTCTAAAGCCTGAAGTGTGAATAAACTTGATACAGTAGTAGCTTCTTTTCTTTTTTCTACTTCTTCACCTAATAATTGTGATCTTCTCTCCATTAGGTTTGCTAATTGTTCCTCTCTTGATATTGCTTCAGGCCCAAGATATGCAGTCAGTGATTGAGTTGCATTTGTGAAATCTTCTGCCAAAATCTTAACAAAAGGAGATAATTTTACTCCTATCGCTTCAGCAAGGTCACCAGCCGAATTTTGTGCTTGTTGTAATGCCCCAGCCATTGTTTTAGCTTGTTCGGTTGCTTGTCCTTTAAATAACTCACCTAACACTTTAACAGCTTCACCAGCTTTCATTTCTTCTTGTGTCAAGTCTCTTAATTGAGGTACAAGTTCACCAAGCTCACCAGCTAAACCAGAAAATGTTTTAGATGTATTCCTGACTGCTGACTCCAATGAAATCCCGGTAGCGGCAGATAAATCTAATGCTACAGGGATAATTGTTTTTATTTGATCTTCAGTAAATTTTAAAGAAGCTAAAAAAGCCTGTTGCTCTATTAAGGCTTCATCTCCAGCCGTAGTAACACTTTGCAAGGCTGATGCTTGGTTTAATAAGGCTGTTGATGTTCTTCCCAATGCAACCTCTAATGCTTTTTCGGCTTGTTCTTGTCTTGCAGATGATTCTATAACAGTAGAAAAAGCACTAATTAAACCTTTAGCTCCAAAATATGCCGCTGATGCAATCCCAACAGCTTTTCCCATTTTACCGATTGCACCATTTAACCCATTTAATTCTTCTTTGGATTTTTTAGCCCCTTTTGTACTTATATCTATATTAACTTTTTGAGTTGCCATTTTTCTCTTGCTTGTGTTTTATTGCCATAGTCATTTCATTTTTAATTATATTAAACATGGATAACTTATGTGCGTTTGTTTCATCTAATGATTTTCCTAATGGTATATTATAATCTGTGACATAATGATATTCATTAATTAATTCATAGAATTGATCTTTGATGATATAAAAGGGATTAGCAAATAAAGGAAGTAAATAATAGAGTTGCTGACCAATCGAATATCTATGATCAGAATTAGCAATCTTTTCAATTTCATTCCATATATCATCAACTGTTGTAAATTCCTTCATCTTCTTCGAGATAGGGGATTGAGCCATATAAGGGAGCGTATATTGATCGTGAGGCTGAGTCTCGAAAACCCAGCACCACACTGTGAAGCTCAATCCCCATCTACTTTTTTTGATTGATCTGAAAGTTCTAAATAATCCATCATTGCTTGAGTTAAAATTTTTAATTCAGTATCATAATCATACTCTTTTAATTGCTCTTGTGGATTCATAAAAGCAATCTCTGCTACACTAGCCAAAAGAGAATTAAAATCCTTTTGTTTAACATTTTTAGTACCATTATGATATACATCATGAAACTCACCTTTAATCTCTAACTTTTGACGATAACTAATATCTCGAACATTTATCTCAATATCATCAACTTTAATTTTCATCTTACGCTCCCTTATTAATTAACAGCCTAAAGTAACTAATGCTGTTGATGAACCTTCGCCAGAACCTAATGCCTTAACAGACACATCTAACATCATTAGGTTCGCTTCATTTAATGATACTTCAGTTATTGCACTTTTAGCCATTTGAAAGCCAAAAGTGGCGTCTCCTACAGTTCCATCATTATTCATTATAGTTTCGCCTGTTGATGCTCCTGTTGTTTGGTTGTTAAAAGTCTCAAACAATCCTGTAAAGTTATCATCATATAAAACTGTAAATGATGCTGTTGCACTTGCCTCTCCAGCTCTTGTTGCTTGTTCAAATCCTGTTGCTGTTAAACCTACAAATTGAACATCATTAATAAGCTCTAGATTAAAAGATGATAAAACTGCATCATCAATACCAGCGATCTTTCTATATGCAACATCTGACCAACTACTCATAAAATAGTTATTTTGTGCTATGGCTGTATCTGCACTTATAGATGCTTTTGTTAAATCATCAACTAGTGATCCTGTTTTAAAGGTAGCATTAAATTTAATCCTACCACCTTCAGAATTTGCATCTCCAGAAAATGAGAGATTTGTGCAAAAACAATCTTTAAAAGCTAAATCCTTATCGGTTGCTGGTGACTTATAAACAATCGAAAGTAATTGTTGAGCTGTTTGATTTGTTGTTGATGCTGTTAGTGTGCTAGTTGATATATTACTAGCCATTGCATAAGGAACTGATGCATCCCCTGTTAGATTACTCAATAATAAATCTAGTCCAGCAGTTGTTGCAGTTCCAGATACAGATATTTCCTTAACCGAAGATTTTACATCTTGAAAAAAATCGGTTGCTTGTAATACTCTTGATCCACTACGAACATCTAAAATTTGAGAAACACCCAAATTCGGAGAACCAATAGAATCCACATCTAAAGCGATATATGGATTGTCCGGGCTTCCAGAACTATCCGGGTTTAATGTTCCCCAATCATCTTGCTCTGCTACAAGAAATTGAAATTCTTTAGGATCAAAAGCGTTTCCAGCTAATGCCATTATTTTGTCTCCTTATTGGGTTTTATTTCACTTATTAATTCTTTGGCTGTTGGAGGTATTTTATCAACCTTTACTTTGCCACCAGAATTAATTTCTTCTATTAAGTCCTCATCATATCCTTCTTTTTTAAAGCATATACCTTTTGGAACTTTAATTTTTTTATCTTTTAATTTTATTATCATTAAGATGCCTCAAATATTGTTACAGTTAAATTAATATTAGCTCTGAACTTTGATTCTTCTTCGAGCTTCTCATAAGTAATTAACTCAACTCTGCCACCAAAATAATCAGTTCCATCTCTAGAATTATTATCTGGTGCAAATAATCTTTTAATATGTTCAGCTATATTTGATACTTGTTTAAAATGTTTTACATTCATTTGACCAGCAACATTTAAATCATATTCTATTAATACAGTTACATCTCTTTGTTGACCATTAGCAAACACCTCTACTAGTACATCATCAATAGGCTGAATAACGATGCTAGACGCCCCTTTATGATCATCTAAGTAAATAGGCACACTTAACTCCGCACCTAAAATTTTACGAAGGTTTTTAATAACTTTTTCATAGATGTTATTTGTATAATCAATAGCCATTATAATCTTCCAACAAAACCATATTTAACAGGCTGAACTCTAGTGCTTACTTCTGGATTGCATTCTAACTCCCATTCATCATTGGTTGTGTAAATTCCTTCAGAGAATAAAACTTTCATCCCATTACTTACAATATCCCAATTCCCGGTAAGAGTTTCACCATCTATATCTTTTACAATCTTTAATCCGCTACTATCTCCAGAATAAACATCATAGGTAATTGAACTTGCTGATCCATAAGTAAGAGTGCCGCCACTTGTTATTTTAATTTTTAACCGATCCCAAGTGAATGGTCTACCTCTTACATCTAGAACTCTTCCGGTTGTGCTTCCATTCAAACTAATCTCTCTAATTATACCAGCTAATTTTTGAGGTGATTCATCTTGTTCTAATATATATTGTCCATTCCTTACTTTGTCTAAATCTCCTGTGCCTTCATCATTGGTAACTCTTGCCCTTAATTGATTTGCTTTCTCAAGATCATAGGGGGCTATCATATAATAACAGGCTAATGTGGCTGTATTAATAACAATAATCTCTGGAAATACGTTTCCCATTGCTGAATCTTTTTGTTTGTAGATCGGAACTCCAGCCATTGATCTCACCATATCACTAGCTCTTTTTATTGAGTTAGATACATGAGTTGAAAAATCTGTTCCGCTCTCGACTATAGAACTGTTTAATGTATTCGCACTTCCTCCCTGTTGAAATAACTCAAGAAGATCAGTTGCACTATTATATTTATATTCATCATTTGCATTAGGAGTATCTGTGACCAAGGTCATTTCCTCACCATCTAAAAAAAGTTGATCTACAGTTCCAGAATCATATAAATAAAATAAGTGTGATGTTCCAGATGCAACCCAATTCGAGCTAAGTATCCTTTTAGAATCGTATTGATCTATCTCTGGAACGATAAATCTTAAATCATCTGTTTCACAATATTGAAATTCACTCATGCTTCAATCCTTTCTAATGGTTCTACTTCCATTATTTCTAGTTGATCTGATACTTGTAGCCTTGCAATTATTTCTGCTATAATACCCATATTCCTACCACTTGCATTAACTACATCATAGACCTTTAACTCTTTTGCTAGTTGTATAGATTTATTTATGTTGTTAAAAGTACCTTCATGATCAAAATCTTCTGTTATTGCTTTTTGTAATTGATTTTTCATTTTCTTTTTCTTGGTTTATATGGACAAGTATTCATATTTTTAATTTTGTTTTCTTTCTTGGCTATACCACAATAAAGATTCTTTTCATATTTACCACAAAATGGACATATTTTATTTGTTATAGGGCAATATATAAACATCAATCAAGTAACTCAAAATGAACTAAGTCATCAAATTTATTATCCTTAGTGGTTCGCTTTCCTTCAAAGAAAGATGAGGCATTCCAATCGCCTCCCCATCTAAGTTTGATTCCTAATTGATTGGCTATCCCTAAAACAAAACCACCAAGATAATGGAAATCATCCCTAGCTTCCCAATCAATCGGATATGGTGCTATATCTACCGCCTTACCTTCAACGTGTTTTCCGAATTTTGTTTTACTTTTTCCTTCTTTTACTAATTGATTTTGTCTTTTTTGGCTTCTTATTCCTTCAATAACTGTTATATCAAAGTATTTAACAACCTCATCTAAGACCATAATCAAACGATGATCTACACCACTCAACCTCTCTTTACTTCTTTTCCCAAACTTAGGCATTGTCTAACCTCCTAGCTATTGACTCTGACCATCTTCTTCCGGGGTTTCCTCCCCATAAATCCCAAGCAACAGAAGCTCGACTATTCTTATCATTCCTTCTATTTCTTCTTTCTGCTGGTGTATCGTGTCTAGCAAAAAAAGATGTCATTCTTCTTATAGTTTCCATTGGTATGTTTTGACCATTCGCTAGACTTCTTGCCCTAGCAACTCCAACAGAAGTTCCACCTCTTCTAGAGGGCGGCAATTCCCTTCTTCTCTCTAATGCTTTCCTAGCAACCTCTTGAACGCTCTTAGGGGGTACAGGCATACTTACTATCGCTTTTTTAATTTTCTCTTGATTTTCGGCTTTTTAGACCGCTTTTTTTTTGTTTTATTGTAACCATAAGGCATATTATTTAAAATCCTTCATAACTTGTTTAATTTTTGCAACCATCTCATCGTCTTTCTTAGAAGGTGTATATTTCACAATAATATCTAATACTTTTATTATAAAACCTTTTACACCATGTTTTTTAATTTGTCCTTTAATATATCTTTTAATCATTTTTCTCTCCCTTAACCATTTTAGTTAATCCTTGTATTAACACATCTAGTAAAATATCATCCTTATCACTAGGAGACATTTTGACAATTTTTTCTGCTAACATAAATACTAATAAAACCCATTCCCAATTTTGAGACAACCATTCCATTACTTTTTCCCTTTTATATTCATAATTAAATAAATGATTGATAATGATGCTACTATGATCTGAAGCAACTCATGTATATGAGACAAACCTATTGCATAATTACCAAATGAGATTGCCGCTATTCTTAAACTGTCCATTAATGTTTTCCTCCACCATTTAATCTTCCAGACATATAACTAATCTTATCAGATAGATCATCTACTTCTTTCATAAGAGATTCATGCCTTCTATCTAGTTTATCATTTACACTTCCTTTAAAACCATTGACAGAATCAATTAGCTTCACACAGATATTCATTGTATTACTTAGCTCTGATTTCATACTTGAAAGAGCTTGTTGTATTTCATCAATATGTTCAGTTTGTGATTTGTTTTCTTTTATAAGATTTGTAATCATAAACCCAAAAAGGAGCATACATATTCCGATTACTCCAAGCTCTCCATAAGCCTCTAACATTGTTGTAGTGTCCACTATTTTATCTTTACCTCTTCCATTCGCTGATGCTTATAACACCAATTACCATCAATGCTGATAGAACCATGAAACCAATGAACCACAGAATCAGCATCCATTATCTCGATAAAAACCGAATTTGAAACAGAATCCTCTGGAGCTAGTGGTACGTTTGCGACTATCCATCCCTGACTTCCGCAATTTGTAAACCACAGGGATATTATAAGAGGTGTTAGTATTTTCATTGAGTACGATAAAATCTCCGCTATTTAGTTTCTTGATCTGGTTCTTCAATTAAAGACTCTCTAAACATTTGGATTAAACCATTTTTAGTGATCTCTAATTGCTCTGACATAAAGAAATTACTGTTTTGTTTGTCTGCAACATTTCTTAAATGATCGCATATTCTTAACTGCTTATCATCCATATCTTCTTTGAAATATGATTTATCGTCTATCACTAACAAAGGCTCTTTGTCTTTTGTTTTAGCCATTTGTAACTCCTATTTACTTGTTTTCTAAATCAGTTACCTTCTTTGATAACTCCTGTACTGCTTTAATTAATGGTGAGATCAATTCATGGTATCTCATACCATATCTATCTGCATCTTCATCATAAATCAAACCAGCAAAATCATTATTGGTTAAACTGCTATCCCTTAACACTTGTTCGACTTCTTGAGCAATTAAACCAAAATGTGTTCTTGTAAATGTTTTTACTTTAGTTTCCATCACAACATCTTTTGCTTCTATCGCTTCTGATACCAATCTTTCTTCTGTGATTTCTTTAACAGCCTCTATTGCTGGTTCTACTTCATATTCTTCCATAATAGGAATCGTATGCAGAACATCCTCATAAACAGCATCTTTCGCTTCTACACCTTCAACAGCTTCTATTGCTTCAGATACTAACCTTTGTATTTTATTTCCATCTTTATCATATAGATTGACCTTTTCATATTGAGGTTCTTCTACTGTTTCGGTATAAGATATTTCTTTCTGAACGTATTTACCATCTTCCTTAACAATTTCAGTTTTTGTTTTTTCAACTTCTTTAGATACTGTTTTTTGCCTTGTACCCATTA
>Ga0208157_1000339_pt1 | contig 26908 bp, 36 predicted proteins | sample 5_EtaG_FD_184077 | JGI IMG/M metagenome (GOLD analysis project Ga0208157, IMG submission 184077) | Marine viral communities from the Subarctic Pacific Ocean - 5_ETSP_OMZ_AT15132 metaG (SPAdes) (version 2) | ecosystem: Environmental > Aquatic > Marine > Oceanic | place: Pacific Ocean | collected...
CTACAACAGGTTCCTGCTAGGAACGAAGCCATTGGCCCTAAGATCAGATCTTTGTTTTTGCCTGAGGAGGGAGAAAAGTGGGCATCCCTCGATTATTCGCAACAAGAGCCTAGATTGCTAGTTCACTACGCAAAAAAACACGGTTTAGAGGGCGCTGAGACCCTAATTAAGTTCTTTCATGAAGGAAAGGACTTCCATCAAGTAACTGCCGATATGGCCCAAATATCAAGGAAAGAAGCCAAAACCATAGGTCTAGGCCTTATGTATGGCATGGGAATAGCTAAATTAGCAACTTCTCTAGATATCAGCCCTGATGCGGCTAAAGCATTAAAGAAAAAATATAATGATAATGTTCACTTTTTAAATAGCATTATTATCAAAGCTACCCGGTACACAGAACAACAAGGGTATATCAATACACTGCTCGGAAGAAGATGTCGGTTTGATTTATGGGAGAATAAAGACTTTCATGACAAGAGAATGATGTCTTATGAGAACGCCAAGAAGACTTGGGCGTGGAATGAAATGAAAAGAGCAGGTACCTATCGTGCATTGAATAGGTTAATACAAGGTTCAGCAGCAGATCAAACCAAACAAGCCATGGTTAATCTGTGGAAGGATGTAGGGGTTATTCCTATGATTCAAATACATGACGAGCTCAATGTCTCCATAACCAATGAGACCCAGGTGAAAGAGATTAAAGAGATAATGGAATCTGCTGTTGAACTTCATGTGCCTGTTAAATGTGATGCAGAAATAGGCGATAATTGGGGAGAAATAAAATGAGAATATCTTACGACAATGGTGAATTAAATCTATCTTTGACTAATGAAGAAGTGGAACATATCAGTAGTAATAAAGGTAAAGCCGTAAAAATGGACATCAGTTGGTTGAAAGTTTTACATGAAGATATATCTAAATGTGTTATGGCCCACTGGTCCAAGGTTGAAGTGTGGGATGCATTAGAGTCACATCAGAAAACGGTTAATAGCAAATCTAAAAGTAAAAAATAAATGTATGTTCTCTATTCAATAGGAGAACATTATGATTGAATTACTTAAAAAACTAACAAACTTTATTACACTTGAACATGACTCAGACAAAGCTCTTAAAGAATTTTTAAGAGCAGAATATAAAAAAGATTGGGAATCAGCTTACGTTTGGTTTTTAGAAGAAGGCTGTTTGCCCCCTTCAACAAGAAGAAATGACTAAGTGTTAGCTACAATTTCAGAAAGGTGCTCACAGCGCTTCGGTGTCTGTGAATGCCATCTGGAATCCTTCATTTCTTCAGCGGCTTCTTTCCACTTTTTGACTCTCATATTTTTCCACATCTTTTTAAATTTTGAAACACCTGTTGTCCCTAGCTGAAACACCATCTCAAGAATTACTTCCCCTACATGTTGAGGTAGCTCGTGACCAATATTATCTTCAATCAACATATCCGCTCCTGCTGCAGCTCTGTTTAAATCCATTTCAAATATTTCCATAATTTCATCCATAGGTATTTCTACCCCTTCGGCAAATCTTTCCATTTCATGTGGTTGTACAAGGTGGCCTATGCCCACAGTTTTTTTTCCCAAACTATCTAAATAAACAGATGTGCGCAAACCTTCATGGTCCTGTACTCTTGACTTTAGTGCGTCAGTAATTTTAATCATGATCCTATTCCCCAATGTATTGAGTGTTCATCGGGCTTTCCTTTCTGAGATAGAATTTTATCAAATAACTTTTTAAGTTTCAATAACATCTTCATTACTTTTTAGAGGAAATAATACCGCCATACATTTTCTTATCCATTAATCCACCTTCTGCCACCATGGCTAGGTATTGTTGTGCTATGTCTGGTTTGTTTTCAAATCGAATAACTCTTCTTAAAAGTTCATTTTCTTCACCGGGGTCAACAGTATCTCCCACACCTTGCTTTACAAAGTTTACATAATTGTCAAAGGAATCTGGGTTATCAGAACGAGGAGAAAACTCTCCTATAATTTCATCAACGTTGCCACCATATCTTTCTGTCTTAATAGCTAAATCATTCTTAGCTGCCAGTATACCTGCCTGTGCATTTGGAAATACTGCAAAGCCCTTGCCATATGTTTCTCCTGTAGTTCCTGCTTGTCCTACATCCATTAAGTTTACAGGGTTGTTATAAGCAGTGACTTGAGTTCCTTCAGATGACTTAGGTTCTAATATGTCATCTAGAACTAAACTTTTAAAACCACCTTCTTCCATTGCAGGGTTTTCAAACTGAGTGCCATAAACTAAATCTGAACGGTCATCTATTGTCGAAGCAGCGTAACTTTGTACATTGGAAAAAGGATACCCTTTGGACCTTTGTTTCGAAGGGTCTACATAAAATTCTTCTTCTCCGCCTCCTGGTGCGTTTGGTCTCAATAATGCTTCAACTTGTGGCGATTCATTTAACTCATCTAATAATGCTCTTTGTTGTTCTAAATATTCAGGACTAAATCTATCTAGAGCGGATTGTTTAATTTCTTCAGCTGGAAAAACAGGATCTCTAGTTGGAAATTCAATGGTAGTTTTAGGAACTGGTAATGAAAGTAAACCTGTGCCAAACAAATCACTTGGTTGTTCATCGAATCCTCCACCCCCTCCTATTGCAGGGACACCTGTTGCGTCTTGTGCAGACGCTTCTTGTAAAGCGTCCAATCGTAGACCTAATGCATCTTTTTCAGCTTGTGATTCTAAATTTCTAAAGTTTCTTAATTGTTTTACTTTTTCTTGTTGTTCCGCAAAAGTATATCTATTTGGATTGTCTGCTATCTCTTTTTGCACATCGGTAAGACTGTTGTAGGCACCACTAGCTTTATCTGCAGCATAGTTAGCTACCTCTTTTATAATTCCAAAAATTCCTAAGCTGCCACTCATAGCTTTTTCCCCAAGAGCGCCTATAATTTTTCCTCCTCTATAGGATACGTCGCTAGCTATCTCACTAAAAGTAGGACCATATTTGAAAGCTAGTTCTTGTTGTTTCTGTGCTAAAGTTTTTCCACCAGGTGTGGCTGCTTGAAATAAACCTGTTGCGCCTTCCACTGCTTTTGTTTTTGTGGGGTCGTTTTTAAAGGCTTGATATTCATCAGCTTGTGCTTGTCTTCTACGTAATCTATCATCAGAAATATCTGGCCTGTTATCAAAATATTTTGAACGAGTTTCCTCTTTTTTTTTAAAGTTTTCTGTTCCCCCTGTAAACCCTCTGAAAGGCTCAGCTGTTCCTTTTCCTTTATTTAAATTACCTGTAAATCCTTCAAATCGTGCCATTATCCTAATCTTTCCGCTAATATTTCATCTGTACTCATATCTGTTAATATAGCCTTCTTTGTTAATTGATCAAGGTTTTGTGTGCCTGTTGTTGTAATCGTTCCACTTGCTCCACTAATAGGTTGGGTCGTGGTCGGTGAGGCGGTAGGCGTGATCTCTTTTTGTTTGAATCCTTCTGGTATAACAAAGGTTGAGTCAAAATCACCGTCGTTAACGTTAACTTTCATATTATTTTTTCTAATTTTCATAATCTCTGGATATGCTAAGTTAAATGGATTAACTATATCTCTACCTAGTTCTAGTCTTAGTTCTCTAAAGTTTTGATTAAATGCCTGTCTCACCCCTGCCCCTGGAGTATAGGGTAGATATCTTCCTGTAATTATAGACTGTCTTTCAGCTTTAGTGACACGACCTAACTCTTTGATGACTTTACCTCTTTTAGCTCCTAACAATAATGCATCTTTGTATAGGTTATGCATCTGTTTAAAGTTTTGAAATCTTACTCTTTCTGATTTAATGTATTGTTGCACTATTTCTTCAGGAGAAACAAGTCCTCCTTTTAATACATCACCAACAAATGACGCTCTTGCACTATCATTCTTTTTATTGAAATCAGTAACAATAAAAGGCATCGCTTTGACAGGGTCAGCTTCAATGGCTCTGAACCCAAAGATACCGCCGACCTCATCGCTCATATCAAAAACTTGTCCATACTTATCTGGGCGCTTATCAGTCAAACCAAAAGCTCCTGCTTTAAATAATCTATTTATTTGACTTACAGAACCGGGAGCGAATGTTTCTAGAACATGCATACCACCTTTGTAAATTTTTTCTCCTGTAGAATCTCCTGCTCTAAATACTTGTCGACCATCTCTTGATCTCCCGTTTCTGGCAACGATGTCTGCAAAAGCTTCAAAGAAAATAGACTCTGAAATAAAAGGTTTTGATAATTCAAAAAAACTTGTAGCTCCTGCGTCTAATAAATATTTATTTAAACTTTCTCCTGTTTGTTGTCCCTTAGCTGCTTCATTTAAAATTGTATTAACAGGGCGAACTAAAGTGTCGTAAGGAAAGATATAACTTAAATCTACGTATTTTACTTTCCCTGTTTCTTCGTCTTTACTAATAGGCATCAACAAACCATTGGTTGACCAAGAGGGAACAAAACTTCTAAGCGCTCTCATTTCATCATCAGTCATATTAGCTAGTGACTTACCAAACTCTACTAAACCTGCAGGAACAACTGCTGCTGTTGTGGCAACACCAGCTAATCTTCTCATACCTGTTTGTTTAAAACCCTTTACTTGTAGTTCTCTTAAACCTCTTTGAATGGTATTATATCCTGTTCTAATAACTTCAGCGGGGAAAGCTACAAAGGTACCAAGAGGTAATCTTCTTAATGTTTTAATAAACTCTCCAACATATTCGTAGTTAGGTATGTTGTGTTTTGTAATCTGAGCAGCCATGTTTTCATAGAAAGTTTCTAATAGTTTATCCCCTTCCATTTTAACTCCCCCAGTCATATTTAAAAATTTACCATCAGGACTAATGTCCACCACACGATCAAAGATAGGATCGTTCCTTGTTACTTTTCTACCAAGAAGTTTACTGTATGCCATGAGGTTTTTAGGATCAAAAATATTATCTGCTGTCACCCCTAAGGTATTAAAGTTATTTTTGACGGATATTAATTCTGCTTCGAAATTAAAATTTTTCCATAGATTATCTTCAGCAAGATATGCTCGTCTTGCTTTTTCTGCTAATTTAGAAACGCTAGTTAAAGTTTTATTCATACCTTCATTAAAGTTTCCTGTGTAAAAATCTGTTCCTACATCTTTAGCTAATCTATCCGCTTCCCCTGCTACAGGGTTTGTGCCATTAATTCCTAGACGAGTGTTTCTTAATCTTCTCGCTTTATCTACTGCGCTGTTACCTGTGACATCTTTAAAAGCTGCTTTAAAAAGTCTCGCTGTTTGAGCAGGGTTTTGAAATAAAATATTACCATTCATGGTAGTAAATAAAGCTGCAGATATCACGTTTCGAATATGAGTGAAAGGAGAATAAATAGTTTTAGCTTGCTGCGATAAACTCTTTGGTATTAAGACCATCCACTTATATAAATTATTTAAAGTATTATCAGCCAAAGCTTGATCTCCACTATTGATTGCATCTGCTACGGCTTTAAAAGTAAACTTACCATCCAATACACTAGGAACGACGTCGGCGTTGTTTGTTTTTATAGGAACTATATCCTCAGGATCTATATAAACATCTTTGTATTCTGGTAAATTTTTTAATGTGGTAACAGCTTCTTGTCTTGAGTCAAAAAATAAATTGCTTTTCACTGCTCCACCCGACCCCGGTATAGCACTACGCTTTAGAGTGTCTTGATAAAGTTTGTTGTGAGTTTGAAGTTGAGCCATGATCTGTGCTTGTTTCGAGTTTGTGTTAGCAACATTGTAAAAAGGATCTTCTATTTCGCCTAATAACTCTTTAATAACTGGGTTCTTTAAAGTTCTTTCTTTAAATACTCCCTCATCTAATTCTATTTTAGCTTCATCTTTTAATAACTTTTTAAAACCTGCCATGCCTATGTCAGGCTTTTCAAACAAGCTTCTACCTCTAGTAGTCACTATTAATTCGACTGCTTCAGCAGCTTTTTTCGGAGCAGTGTTTTCAAAATAATCTTTAGCCATACGATCTAGTTCTTCATCAATAGCTTTTTGTTTACTTATTTTTCTTTCTCTCTCCATTAAAGGATCTCGCCTTGAAGTCATAGGTTGTGTTTGACGTTGCGCCGCTCTTCTCTCCACTGCGTCTACCGCAGCTTTTTTTGTTCGTTCACTATTTTTCCAAGCTTGAGTTATAGCTGTTCTATAAACACGTTCGGCTTTTCCAATTATTTCTGCTGTAGGTTTAAATTCTCCGCTAGAGAATAGTTTATTAACCAATCCTTTTTCTGTTTTAAATATTTTATATTCTCTGTTCATATATTTACCTAACTGACTAGAGAATGTGTCGCTCAACTCTTCGAGTGTTGTTTTTATCTCTTCAACATTTCGTAATTCTTTTTGAGGTAAGCTAGCCTCATCAATAACATCTTTAGCTTCTTTGATTAAAGGTTTTAAAAATGATTCGTTAAGTCTTAAAGAGTTTAAATCTATTTGATATCTACTTTCATATAATAAATTTTCTAATTGTGTTATATCGTCGTCGGACGCTTTTAGAGTATTCTTCATATAGTCGTGAAGTCTTTGTCTTTTTTGGAAAGCAGGATTGTTGACTTCAAACTCTCTACCCCTCGCATTGACTTTTGTTTTTACTCTTGGAATTGAGTAAGAAGTATTTGCTGCGGGGCCATCAATAATAAGTCCTTTTTCATCAACCACAAAATCTGATTTTTTAAAATCACCAAAATCTTTTAATCTTTGATCTATTAATTTTGTAAACTTAGTAAATACTTCTTGCTTGTCACCACCTGCAACCTTCAAACCTTGCTTTGCAATTTTCTCTGCAAGTTGTCCTAGATCTTCACTTATCTGTTGAGACTTTAAAATAAATGTTGTTGCTGCTTGATCTCCATCTTTTAAAATATTAAAAGCTTTACCTCCTAATACACCATCAGAAGTAAGTTTATTTAAACTTGCACCTACTTGACTTTGAAGAGGACTACGGTCAAATTGTCTAGCTAAAGGTGTTTGTTTTACAGCTTTTGATATGCCAGAAATGGTAGCCCCAAGGCCTGCTCCGATGGCTCCACTTTCTACTGCAAACTTAAAACGATTAGTAAATTTTCTAAAGGCTTCATCTCTACCTTCTAGTCCTTCGCTTTTATCTGTTTCTGTAGGACCTCCAATTGCGTCACCAATTGTTCCAAAGTCTTCAGTATACGCCAAACCTTCACCAGCAGTGGATCCTAATAATCCTCCACCACCAATTTTTAATTTACTTTTTAAATCTAGTTTAAATAAATCTTTATCAATATCTTGTCTTTCTCTTAAACTTTTTCCAGCAACATTTTTATCTAAATATTGGCCTGTTCTTTTTGCATTAACTGCTCTCCTAGCAAGACCTGCACCTATTTTATAACCTGCGATTCCCGGTATACCTAACTGTATAAGTCCTTCGGTTAGTTTGCCTGTTAAACTTTGTTCTGCTATTTCTTCAAAGGGATTTAATTTATCAAAAAATTCTTCAACACCTGTGGCTGTATCTGTGTCAAATCCTAAATCAATAAGTTCTGCTCCTAAAGAAACAAAACCTTCTGGTATTTTTAAGGCACCTGATGCTATGCCTGAAAAGAAAGATTTAAAAAAGCCGGGAGACTTATCTTCTTTTGCCTCGTCCTCCTCATTTAAGAAATTTTTTATTTTTACTTCGGCTTCTTGTTGAGATAATCCGTCTTTTAGTTCAAACTTTTCGCCTTGATATTCATAGATGGCCATGACCTAGCCTCTCTACGTAGCCCTTTTTACTTCAGGTTCTTCTGAGGTAAACATAGGTGTGCCGAATTCTTGTTCAATAGCGTCGTTTGCTTTCTCTCTTGCCTCATCTCCAGCACCTAATTCTGCTTCATAAAATCTCAAATACTCTGTGTATCTTTCAGCTCTAAGTTCACCAACTGTTTTACCTGATTTTTGAGCAAATACTTCTTCTGCTTTTTCTAAAGCTTTTTCTCTACTAAATCCCTCATTAACAAAATCTTGAACCAATTGACCAAAATTTCCAACCTTTTGAGTTCTAGCCATTTCATCTTCAGCACCTTTTATAGCTAGCATATCAATTGCTCTTTCGTCTTTCATAGCTTCTCTACCTAGAGCTGCAAAAGTTTGTAGTGGATCTTTAGCTGACTTTGCAATTTTCTCTGCAAAACTACCTCCTTTGGCAGAAGCTAAATTTAAACCAAATTGTGCTAGTTGTAATAGACCTTGTTGTTTTAATCCTTCTTTGGGATCTCCTAAAATCTGTTTATATAAATCAGACCTCTCTCTAACCATAGCTTCTAGTGCCGATAGTTTATCTTTTTCAGGGCCAAGAGGATCATCATCATTTTCTTGTTTCTCTGGTAATTTAATATCTTGTCCTGGTCCTTCTTGTTTTAAGATTGCTTCTCTTAACTGATCGGGATTTTCTGCGTCTTGAATTTCTTTTGGCACAGGAGTTGAAGTAGCTTCTATTTTTTGTTCCTCTGAACCTGTAGTTGCTTTTTTTTCAGCTAGCTCTGCTTTTAATTTTGGAAGTTCTGCTTGTGCCTCAGCAGCTTTATCTTCACCATAAAAATCAGGGTTAGCAATAATTCTTTCTAGAGCAGCAATTCGACCTTCTAAATTTTTTACTCCTTTTTTTGCATATTTCTCAACCATAGGTGTATAACTTTCAGGATCGGTAATGGTCTCCATTACTGTACGAGAATCTTTTGTTTGACGAAGTGCTTTATCATCATATTGATATCCTGGAGGAATAGTCACTCCTTCTGAACCAGATCCTTTGTTAAACTTTTGAACCACACCACCATTAGCGAATGCAGGAATACCATACATACGGAGTTGTTCCGTGGGCAGTCGACGTTGAAACATGGGTCTATCTAATATAGCCATTATGATAACAAGCTAATGCCTGCTCCTGTTCCCCCTAATGCACCTAGTGTACTAAGTCCAGCTATACCTAATCCTGCAACCTGTTGGAAGAGTGAAGGAGAAGGTTGAGAGGTATATTGAATTTGTGAAGTAGGAACTCCTCTTAAAATATCAGAAGCAAATCCTGCTCTTCTAAATGGTTCTTGTTGTCTTGCTAGTTCAGTTTGTCTAGCGGCTTCTAAAGTATTTTGTTGTTGTTGCTGTTGAACTCCACCGACACTTAATAATCTATTTATATCTACACCACCGAGTTGTTGTGTTAAAGATCCTAAACCTGATTGTGCTTGAGCTACACCTAAAGTTTGACTCCCCAATGATCCTAGTTGTTGCGCCGTTGCTCTTTGTGCGGCTTGAGCCTGTAAATAATTTCTTGATAAGTCTTCAAAAATTCTTTGTGATTTTACTTGTGCTAAGTTTCTAGCTTCTTCCGCTTCCCGGACACCGAACCTCGAACCACCAAAAGCCCCTGCAGCTACTGCTTCAGCTGATGTTCTCTGTCCTTGAATTGCAGCTTGCCTATCTAATTCTGCTAAGGCAGCTTGCGTAACATTTTGTTGATAAGGATCCATATAAGTTGAAACTTGTGATGGGTCTAAGGCTTGAACTCCAGAAGAGATTGCCCCTAGACCTGCTTCAACAGATTTACCTGAAGCATCTAAAAAGGGTTGATAAGCTCCTAGACCTTCTTGTGCTTTTTGTATTGCAGTTAACTGTGCTTGTTCTAAAGGAGCAACTTGTTTAGCTGGAACTCCTTGTGGAATACCTGATAGCCCTTTAATTCTTAATTGATATTCTTCTTCTGTTTCTCCCGGTAGTCTTGGAGGAAGAGTCTCTCCAGGGGCCAAAGGAACACCGAAAACAGAACCTAATAACTGCTCTGCTCTCTCTTCAATAAAAGGAGCCTGTCTTGAATATTGAACTATTTCTTCTGCCATTACGCTACCTTCTTTTCTAATTTGTGCATCATTTCATACATGGTTTTTGCACCTTGACGACGTTGCTCTATCTTATCATTTTTTTTAGCACCCTTCAATGCACCTAATCCTCTAACTGCTTTTGCAGTCATAACAAACTCTCCATCACTTAACATGGCAGGAATGTCATCAGACTTTTCTGTGCCGGGGCCGTCGATCTGTCCTGTCTTTCTAGGAAAACCTCCGTCTTTTAAACTTCTGTATGTTGGTGCTGATGCACCATATTCTCCTGTGGACTCATCAAAATAAGTTACAGGTGCACTCCTCATATCTAAAGGAGCGATGCTACCTGCTTCTGGTGAAGGAGAAATATTTGATTCTTCTTCCTCCTCATCCATTGAAGATAAGGCAGCTATAGCACCTAAACCTAATGCGCCTTTTGTTAAACCACTCATTCCCTTAAATGCTTCTACTCCTCTTTGAAAAACACCAGGTGTTGTAGCTACTTTACCACCAAGACCACCTGGAGCATTGGCTATTGGTGGAGATACCATAGTTTTTGCACTAGACCCTAATGCTCCTAGTCCTTGTCCTCCAACTAAACCTGCACTAGCTCCAAAACTTCCTAAACCAAAACCCATCAATGCTGACGTTGCAATGTTAGCGGGATTGTCTCCTCTAACTGCCGATCCTAAACCTGCGCCTATAGAAGCACCAACGGGCCCTGCAACTGCAAAACCTATTGCTCCTGTTATTGCTGGTAGAATCTTTTTAAACATTTTTTACTCCGGCATTGTTCTCGCACCAGCAAATACATTAGGAGCCGTGACGTGCACATCTCTTCTTATATCTGCCTCGGTTGTTTCTGTTTCAGGATTGTCAATATCTGCCTGACATTCCTCATGTGAATTATACTCTTGCCCTGTCTTTGTGTTGGTAACCGTGGTTTCTACCTTTGCACTATAAACAGGAACTTTTTCGCCGTCGATTTCGTCATAACGCAAAATCTTAGGCTCATCTATAATTTTTGCCATAGTATAGTTTTATAGTTGAAAAACTAGGAAATCAATAGGTTATTGTTGTTGTTTTATTTCTAATACAGATACTTCAATCATGGCTCTAGAAGCTGCGTTTGCTTGAACTTTCAAACTCTCTCCTTGTTCATAAACCATACTTGAATTTATAGTATTTGTGTCGGAAGCAGATACATCTACTTGAAATATTTGAAGATCAGATGAGCCATTATTATGGTCTATATTCACTGTGACAGCGGCACTACCATCATAATTATGAGTATTTATAGTCTTTACTATAAAAGTTGATACAGGTACTGGAGGGGAAGCAGCCACATTAGCTGTAGGAACTGTAAATATTGTAGTCAAATCAGTTGTTGTTACATTCGCTATAAAAGATCTAAATACATCAGCCATTCAAAAACCACGCTCTTCTTGTTGCTTCTTCTTGTGTATCTAAAGTATACGAACTATTAAGTTGTTGAATTAAATCTTCAAGCTGTCTTATTAGCTCTGCTGACTGTTGAGCATCATACTCAGGTCTAGGATCTGGAAATCTTGTTAATGTTAATTTTGCCATTTATCAAAAAAATATACAACATTGTATCGCCAATTTCCATTTGAATATTCCTTATGATTATCAATATAACCGCCGTGAGGAATATCCCCATCAAAAATCACACATCTATTGAACTTAGATTGAATTATATGTTTTTTAATATTTTGTTCATCTATGTCTATTTTAATGTCTTCATATTCTTGTTCTCCACCAGAGGTTTTATAATTAGGTAATTTTTCATAAAGAGCTGTTCCTCCACTACATGTTTTATCCATATACACAAGAATATTTTGTGATGGGTCTTGATGAGGTACAAACTGATATTTTTGTTCAGGAGGATTTATCCACGTAAATATATTTGTAGCAATAGTCTCACAATGATGATTATCGAGTTTAAGTAAAGATTTTAAATAGTCAGTAGTTTTGTTTTCATTCTCGAAACCATTTTCTTGTAAAGATATCCAAGTTCTACAATCAAAATAATCTTTAAAGTTACGTCCATCTTTTTTAATTTTCCAATTAGGAACCCAAGATTCTTTTAACATGTCATAAATATCATCAGCTCTTTTGTAAAAATTATCTATAACAATGTATTTGTAAGGACCAATATATTTTTCTTGTGCTAGTAAGTTGTCGTTAATCTCAAATAGATGATGATGAATATAAGGTGTTGTCACAGTATAGATATATTTGCTGATAAAACTATTCTACTTTTATCTTTGTTTGGCTTTACTTCGTGAGGAACATAGCTTGGAAATAAAACCATTTTGTTTTTAGCAGGTGATATATTCATTTCAGGACCTTCACAATAAGGGTGCCCAGGTTGATAAAAAGTTGTTGAAGTAGAATCGTCACTACATTGTATATAGTATATCAAGGAATGTTCATGTATTTCTCTTCCATGTGCATGAAGTCCATGATGATGACCTTCTGCATAACATTGAATCCATGATCTAGTAATTTTAAAATCATTTTTATTTAATATTTGTTTTGTATACATTGTAAGATATTGTTTTAAATGATTATAAAAATCATTTAATTGTTCAGATTTATCAAATATATTTTTACAATCATAAAAAGTGGTAAGCATATCCTCTTTGTCAAAAGAATAATTCTTTATAAAAGAAAGTGTTGAGTCTAGGTTAAACTCGGTTTGTATATCGTAAATTGTTGTTTGAAATATATTTCTGTTTACTTGTATTTCCAATTATCTTCTTCCATCTGGTTGTATGTCAAAACGTTGTGTTCCTAATCTCCAAGCTGTGCCTGTAGTATTTGAAACTAGGTTGACTGTAAATTCTCTACCTCTACCTCTTAAACTCACAAAGTCTGTGGTATCTGAGAAGCTTGTAGTTTTAGTTACACTAATACTATTGTTTGGATAATTCTTAAATTCAAGTTTTGCATTTAATACACCTGCTTGATTTTCAACGTCAGGAATAATTTTAGATACAAAAGCAAATTCGTCGCCTTGAGCTATTTGTACTACTCCTGATTTAACAAAAGCAGTAATTGCCTCTCCGTCAGCATCATTTCCTGTTTCGTGTAAAAACATTTGTGTAGCTCCATCTGTAAGACCTAATATGACCTCGTTGTTTGCCGTGGTCGATGGTAAGTAGTCTGATGCCACAGGGTTATCAAAAACTTCTCTATCAATCCATGTTGTTCTGTCAAGAGTTCCTGTCCACCAAGTTTGTTCTAAATAATTATAAGCTACTATCGCATTTATCTCGTTAGAGCCTGTTCTAGGATAAAACCACATAATCTCATTGAATTCACCATTGTGCCCTGCAAAAGCGTTTTCAGAACCTGTTACATTAATATTGTCAAATACAAACTGTTCCACAGTGCACGGTAATTTTTTAACTGAACCATCAAATAAGAAGAAAGAATCTTGTGACATCCAATAGCTTATACCATTAATGTCTATACCTGCGTGCATACCTATTATGCCACAATTCTGACCTAATTGTCTTAAACCAAAAGTAAATGGTGGACCAATAAATTGTAGCCCATGAAGAGATGTGTCTGTCCAAACAAGTATCTGACCTCTTGATCTTTCAGCGGCCACGATTCGTGATCCGTCGGCAATTCTTAAAGAGCCCGCAGTATTTTCTGCTGTTGGTTGATAAGTATTTATATCTTCTTGACTAGAAAATCTAATCAATAAATCATCTTGGCTGTTAGGTGTTGCAATAGTTTTCTCAGTACCCATAAACAGTAAGTGTCTGTCTGGAGTTGAAACTAAACTTATTCTTGATGCTGTTGGTGCGCTTGCTATAGCTGTTGCTCTTGTTGATACACCTGTTGAAGGCTTCCACTCAAAAGCTCCACCATTTAAAACAGTGGCAACTAAATTTTCACCGAAGTTATCTAAAGACCATTGTCTTGCTTCTAGAGTAACATTAGATGTGGATCTTGGCGTGTTCCATGTTGATATACCATAAGTATCTGTACCCCAACCAAAAGCAGGAACTGAAAATTCAGGACCTAAATTAAGTTGATAGTTCATGTTACCAGTGCCTCCACCTGCAGCGGTAGAACCTGAAGCAGTGCCTGTATGAGTTACCACATAAGCAGCAGTATTGACGACAGAGGTAACTTCGAACTCCTTATTCATATCTAATCCATCAATGGCTGAAAAAGAATCAAAAGTCACAAAACTACCTTGAACACATCCATGACCTGCATCAGTGACCACCACAGAAGTAGTAGCGTTTGTGGTAAAAGGATTTGTTCTTGCTTGAGTTCTTCTAATTGGTGTTATGTCGTAAGCTAAACCTTCTTGTATTAAGTAAAGTTTTCTGTCAGTGCCTATAGCGTTCTGTCTTACTCCGTCTAAAGATACCCATGCGTGTTGGTCTCTAGCGGCTCCTACTAATGTAGTAGAAATAAACTTTTGCCATCCCTTGATTTTTTGTGCAGATCCTTGGAAAAAGCGAACCATATCACCATCAGTCCACTTACCCTGACCTGTATAATCAGTAACTTCTTTGTTAATACCGGGTGCGGGTCTAAAATTTACTAGGGGCATTGTGCGAATATACTATAAAATTGGTACAAAATCCATAGCGACTGTTATTCTATCGCTTTTTACTTTATCAACACCATGTAAGGCGTCTGATTTGAACAATATAGCAAACCCTTCTTTTTCTTCAACATGTTGTTTTTTGTCATTAATCATAAAATATAAACAATTATTGATAGATGGTTTGATTATAATAATAAGAGAATATTCTTCGGGTTGATGATGATGAAGTTTTGTCCAATTGAATTTTTGATAGTAGTTAACCCACCAAGATGATTTTTTCCATTTATGACTATTATTTACTTTAGGCAATATATTCTCAATAACAAAATCACCAATATCATGTAAAAATTGATAGTTGGGATTAAATCCTGATGTGAGTGATTTAACGTTTTTTAAGTCTTTTTCCCAATTGTCTTTTTCTTGATAAACAAAATTAGAGATATTTACACAATCATTATGTGGTATCTCAAAGGTTATAAACACGAGATTATTTATTTGCTTTTTGCACGAGAGAACCTACATGGCCTTTAAAGGCTCTATTACCAAAGTGTGTTAATGGCATAGCTAAGTCTGCCCATATCTCACCACCACACTCTTGCCATAATCTTGAGAAGTAATAATCTTCAGAGAGATATCTAATTTGTGTTTTGCCATCTCTTGTTTTCGTTTCATAAGGACCTACAGCGAACAGATCATAACAATTGTCTGACTTGTAACTTTGTCCATTTACAATTTGATCTGACTCATATTTTCTTTCAGGAAATTTTTTCATCATAGTCCTAAACACCTCTCTCTTAACAAGCATCATTCCTGTAGCAGCTTCTTGTACAGGAAAAAAACCTTGCTCCCCTTTTAAATTAAGAGGATCATCAAAGTTTACATTATACCCCAAACACCTAGCTTCAATTTCATCTGGTTGTGCATTAGGGTTTTCTTCTAAAATTCCTTTTATCTTTTCTATATAAAGATGTTTTCTAGGGTAAATTCCACATGCAACATCTTTGTCTGCACATATTAATCTTTCAATATTTTGCCAATTAAATCCTATGTCAGCATCTATAAATAATAAATGAGTAGCTGCAAAATCAGTTTGATCCATCATCATAGAAACAATGGTATTTCTAGCTCTAGTAATTAAACTTTCATTACCCATAGTCTGTATTCTTAAATGTACATTATTAGTTGCAGTCCAAGATTGAAGCTCTAGCAAACCATGCATTGTGCTTTCAGTAAGCATGCCACCGTACATTGGCATACCTAAAAATATTTTTAAATTCTTATCTTTTATTTCTTCTGGTTTAATCATTATTTTCTCCTTGACGATTCACTGTAACCTATGTTTGGTCTACTATCATATGCCCATTCAGGATAATGTGGCCCTTCCATATCAATATAATGAAGGAAGCATTGCGCACAATGATCTCCCTGTAGTTTGTTTCTCCAATGCACCAACTCTTCCCCCATGTAAATAATACCATCTCCAGGGTTCATAGTTATTTCTGCTTCCATAGAATAACCATTCTCTATATCTTCACCTTTATTTAATTTTCCAAAATAAATTGGCCAAGGTTCTCCACCAAAATTAATAGTTACTGAATATTCACAAGACTCTCTATCTCTATGAGGCTTTAGAGTTTCACCTCTAGTATAAACTCTTGAATAAGAGTATGTAGGACATAAGTTCTTTTTTGTAATTTCAGATATAGTAGGTAATAAAATACCTGACAAAGTTTCTGTGGCAATGTCAGAATAACAATATCTTATATATTTAGTTGTACTATCTTCATTAGAATTAGAAAAATCAACATTTGTGCATGCTTTGATTATTAAATAATTATATATAAAACTTGATATTTTTGAATCTACTAAATTTGGAACGTGTACATAATCATTTTTTTTAAAATATTCTATTCTGTCCATATCACCAAAACTTTTCTAACCCCTTTTTTTAAAGGTGTTACGCTATGAGGAAACATAAAATTAGAGGGAAAACAAACAACATCTCCACGATCTATTTTGATACCCTTCTGTGAATTTTGAACGAATAACTCTCCTCCTTCATATTCCTTAGGATCGTTTAATCCAATTAATAAGGTAAGTGCCCTTGGAGCATCTTTAAAATAATCAGTGTGATAATCATAATGACCACCGTTTTTGCCTTCGTAATATAAAAATTCGAAATAGTTATTGTTAGAAAAATACCATGATGAAATCTTTTCTCGATATTCATTTTCAATAGTGCTTGTAAATCTTTTTAAATCATTGAATATAATTCTTCTACTTATTGAATTACCAATATCTTTTTCATATAGACTAGTGCTTTTTACTGTTCTAATTTTTTCGTTAAGCCCAGATGCTGTGGAAGCTTTTTCCCAATCATCAACGTTCCTGTATATCTCTTCATTAATTAAATTTACTAAAGATGGTTTCATAGCATCTTTAATAATCAGAGAATACTGAAGAACTTCTTTTTTGAGGTTAAGCACCGAGGATAGTGTTTTTAGCTGAGGTTGCAGAAGTTTGTGCTGCTGTTTGTGCTGCAGCTACATCTGAATCATAACTTGCTGAAGTAGAATCTAGTCCAGATAGCGCATTATCATATTCGGTTTGATATGTTGTCCAATATGCTTTTTCGCCATTCCAACGAGTAACCATTGTATTAGCCCAAGCAGGTAGACTTGAAACATCTATCTCTTGATTTTGTGCAGTGCCATCAAACTCAATATGTCCTGTACTTGTAGAACCACTGAATTGTAAAGCATGTACATTAGAAGGTATGATGTCTTTACCATTGATATTAAGATAAGATTGACCATCTATAATTACATCTGCCTCTGTGTCCCCAGAAAACTCTTTAGGGCCATTACTAGCATTACTTGGATTGATATCAGCATCATTAATAATAGTAAGTCTATTATTTATTGTTACGCTGTTTATTGTTATTGCCATTTTTTTTAACTACCTTTTTAGTACCTTTCTTCTTTTTAACACTTTTTTTATTTTGAAGCAACTGAATATCTTCATCTATATCCTCTCCGTTTGCAAGAGCTTCTTGACTGTCTGATATCTTTGTCCAAAAACTACCAACAGGGTTTTGTTTTTGTTCAGCTTCTTTATTCTTTTGATCTACTAGAGCTAAGGTTACCATATTGGCTTTCACCATTTCGTTTCTAAAAGACTCAACAGCAGAATTAGTTTGAACTTGTTTGCCTGTATTTTCAACTAAAAGTAAGGGAATCCATGCTATGGAACAACCCCACTCTTGTACGTTTTGACCTGTTTGTGGGTTTTTTCCTTGAAGCATATTGTACCAAACACATTGATGTTTCATACACTTCTTATTTATAAGAGGACACTTACCATCAGGATCGAATATTGGCATTTCTTAGGATAGTTTACAATTAATCCTTAGAACATGCAATGACATTTGCAAATTTAATATCCATGTCTGGAACTGTCAAATCTGTCGTTGCCGAAACACTACCTGATAAAGATACACTTCCTGAAATTGGGTGACTATGCGTTCCGCCTCCACCCGTGGAACCAGTGCTTCCGCCACCTCCTGATGGTCGAGGTGGATCTCCACCTGGTTGACCACTACGTCCACTCATGTTATTTGGGTGACTGTGAGAAGGTATCGTTGGTGTGGAAAGAGTTGTATCTCCGACAGCTAAAGTTCCTGTTGAAGCACCTGCACTTGAGGCATCATCAAAAGTAATAGGGCCAGAGGCAGTTGATTTTGTACCTGTAAACACTGTAGCAAAGGCATCGGAACCTGCTAATCCACCACCAGAACCTGTAACAACTTGAAGTGTTGTTGTATTTATCGTAGCAGAAGTATTTTGTGTCCAACCACTAGGAGCAGATCCTTGAAAAAATAAAGCAGTAGAACCTGAGGGTATGCTTGATACTCCTGTTAAAGCAGAGCCATCTCCAGAATATGCAGTAGCATTAATTGTACCGTTTGCAGCAGTCATTACTGTACTGTCAACAGTCAAAGAATTTAGAATACTTAAATCACCTAATGAGTTTGCAAACAAATCAATCATATCATTGCTAGCATTATTATAGGCAATGGTGTGAGATCCTTGTGTAATAACTAACGCATTAGCTGTATGGCCTGTGGCACAAACACTTAAAGTTTGAGATCCTGTAGTGTTATTAAAAAAAATATAGTTTGATTCTACCGCAGGAATAAAAACTTTTATGTCACCTGTTAAGGCTCCTGTGAACTCTATAACTTTATTAGACGCTTCTGCGGTGGGACTTGCATCGGCTGTTGTAAGTGTAACATCAGCAGAACCTGCTACGGACTTTGATAAATATCCTGCTGTAAAGGCATCAACCACTTCAAGATTATTATTTGTGTTTGTTCCCCAAGTTCCTGAGTTAGCTCCTGTTTGTTGAAGTTCTAATTTATATCTATCTGAATAAGTGCTTGTCATTTTTAATCCTTTGTCGCTATTATACTATCTGCAAATTTTAAATTCATCGCAGGAACACTCGCAGCCACGGTAGAAGAAAGACTACCACTTAGAGATATACCTGACAAGGTGTGACTGTGAGAGCCACCACCACCTGCACCACCTGTGCTTGATCCACTTGAACCTGTTGCTATTGGAGAACCACGACCTCTTGAGGGTTGTGGACCACCTGCACTAGTTCTAGGATGACTATGAGAGGGTATTTGAGGGGTACTCAAAGTTGTTGCTCCTGCAGTTAAACTACTAGTATCTACTGTTAAACTACCTGTGCTAATTGGAACACTCGCCTTTGAAGCTGACTTTGATCCTGTAAACACTGTGCTAAAAGTATCAGAACCACCTGTGCCACCACCTGTGCCATTAACTACTTGTAAACAACATTCTGTTAAAGTAGCAGAGGTATCTGTCGTAAAACCTGTCGGAGCTGAAGTTTGTACAAAAGTTGCTTTGGTTCCTGCGGGAAACTCTTGCACTCCAGTCAAACCTCCACCATCTCCTTTTAAGGTTGTTGCTGAAACTGTGCCATTTGCAAAAAGATTAATGTTATTTCCAATCGCAATCTTACCTTTAGCTGAAACGTTACCGAAAGAATTAGCAAATAAATCTACCATTCTATTACCCTTACAATACATAATCGTATGGGCACCTTGCACTATTGCTACTCCATTAGCTGTATGTCCTGTAGGAGCAACAGTCAAAGTTTGTGATCCCGTTGTGTTGTTAAAGAAAATATAATTAGACTCAACGGCAGGCACAAAAACTTTAATATCGCCTGTTAATGCTCCTGTAAATTCAATTACTTTGTTAGATGCTTCAGCATTAGGATCTGAGTTGTTTGTGCTTAAAGTTATATCTGCTGATCCTGCCACACTTTTAGCTAAAAAACCTGCATTAAAAGCATCAATAACTTTTAAATTTGTATTTGTATTATCTCCCCATGTGCTTGCATTAGCACCTGTTGCCATCAATTCTAATTTTAATCTATCTGAATAAGTTGAGGCCATATTAATCCTTACTACAAACTATTACGTTTGCCCTTTTTATATCCATACCTGGAACAGAAAGAGCAATTGAAGGTGCTCCCATTGTTCCTGTTAAATTTCCTGATCCACTGACAGGGTGAGTGTGAGAGCCACCACCTCCTGTAGATCCAGTTGAACCACCTGGTCCAATTCTTGACTGAGGACCACTATCAACATTAGGACCACCACTTATTGATTGAGAAGGGTGAGAGTGAGATGGAATTTCAGGTGTTGACAAAGTCACATCACTTGCAGATCCCCCTTCGATTGTTAAAGGAGATATATCAACTGTACCCGCTCCTGAGGTAGCTTTTGATCCTGAAAAAACTGAATTAAATAAATCTGAACCACCTGTTCCTGCAGTACCAGAAGTTATAACTCTTAGTGTTGCATTGGTTAAAGCCGCTGCAGTATTTTGAGTCCAACCTGTTGGTGCGGACGCTTGTAAAAAAACCATTTGTGTATCTGCGGGTAAGGTGCTTACTCCTGTTAGATCTCCACCTGCACCAGTAAATGAAGAGGCAACAACCTGTCCATTTGATTTTACTTGTACAGATCCACCAACCGCACCCGCACCTTTAAAACTGACAGTGCCTAATGAAGATGCAAACAAGTCAACAACTTTGTTACTTGCATTGTTGTAAGCAATAGTGTGCGCTCCTTGTTGTATTGTAATTGAGTTTGCAGTATGGCCTGTTGGCGCTACCTTTAAAGTATGTGAGCCAGAGGTATTGTTAAAAAATATATAATTATTTTCTACAGCAGGAATGAATACAATAATATCTCCTGTCAAAGCACCAGTAAATTCTATAACTTTATTAGCAGCTTCTGCTGAAGGATCAGCATCTCCTGTTGTTAAAGTTATGTTAGCGGAACCTGCTACAGATTTAGCAAGAAAGCCTCCACCGAATGTATCAATAGTATTAAGATTGTTATTTGTTCTAGTGCCCCAAGTGTTGGCGTTTGCGCCACTTGCCATGAGTTCTAGTTTTAATCTATCTGAATATGTACTCATTTTTTAATAAAAACCTTTTTTTGAATATATTGAAGTTATCACGCTGCGTCAACCTCTGTCCAAGTGTTGCTCGCTCCTGTAACAACATTTGCCCATGGTGTAGAGAAGGGATCTCCAGGAACTATAGATAAATCTAATCCTGTCACATTTACTGTGGCACCACCTGTAGCTGTTTCTGTGCCTGTTGCAAAGCTTAAAGCTACAGTTGAAACACTTACAACGACACCTGTTCCAACCTCAATAGTAGGTGTTCCTAATGCAGTATTCATGGCGACACTACTTAAAGTGCCTACCTTATCTGCTGAAACACTTACTGTTCCAAGTGCAGAAGTCATGGCCACCGAAGGAGAATCTACCTGTGTAAATATGTCGATAACAGGGGTTCCGATAGCAAAATCTAATTGATCAGAAGGAGCAATGACTCCTACGTTTCCTTCTCCTGCAATACCTGAAGCTCCTGATAGGGCTGCACCTATTGTTAAACTGTCTAATGTAACTAAGGAAGTACCTGTTTCGGTCGTATCGCCTAGAGCACTTGTCATCTCTAGCCCTGTTACGGAAACTATAACACCTGATCCTACTTCTACTGCAGGAGTTCCCAACGCAGTAGACATCGTAACGCTACTGACATTGTTTATGAATTCAATGTTGGCGTTCCATTCAAAAGAACCCCATTCTGCTCTTCCCCAACCTGCATCAACAGAACCTGAGGCAGTTTCAGTTCCTGTTGTAAATGCCATAGAAAGACTTGGCAGAACAACGCCTGTGCCTTCTCCTACAGTTACTCCAGATAATTGTGTTTCAAATGTAACGGGTGTTACAGAAACAACGTGTTCAGGTTCACCTATCGCCGTACCTGTGGCTGATGTTACTTGAAGTGAATCAAGTGTGACTACAACGTCACCAACAAAGGTTTCGGTGCCTAGTGTTGTAGTTGTCGATAACCCAGTAACAGATACTGTGACCGAACTTTGTTGGCCCCAAAAGCCTTGTCCCCACGTGCCCTCATTCCAAGAATCTGCCATGGCAATTCCTTTTTATATTAAGATAGTCTTAATATAGCACTTGAAGCATCATTAGTTGGGAATGCGATTGTAAATGTACCGTTTGTTGATGTTTTAACACTTCCGAAATCAAGAACACAAATAGCTGCATTCGTATTAGCTGCAGATCTATTATAGATCAAAGCTGCTTGAGCAGAAATTGTTGCTGATGTAAAACTTGCGTTTGCAAAATCAACAAATGCTGTTGAAGCTGTTGCACTAGTTGCTGTTAAGCCAATGGTTGGACTTGTTAAAGTTATACCACCTGCTGCGTATGTTCCTGATGCGCCTACTTCGTTTGTTGCGGAATAGGCTGTTGTGTTTCCGTTTAAAGTTACTGAATTTGTATACAGAGCGAGATTAATTGTATCATTATCAATATCGTGGTCCCCTGCTAACAGCTCCTTTTTAAAGGAAGCACAGACTGCTTGGTTTATTGCCATTTTTAACTACCTCCTGGGTCTACTGATTTTAAGGGGAGTCGTAATACTCCATCACTGTACTCATCCCTACGTTTACGTCCCATCTGCTCTTGTGCAAATAACTGCAGAGCTTGTTGGAACCTCTGGTCGTATAATTGCATATCTTGTGTATTTTTCAAGTATGAATATGCTTCGGCAACTGTGCCGTAAATTAAAACCTCTGGTGCGTTATTAGATAAAAATGTTGTAGTGGTCGTTGTGCCCGAACCATTGCCTAATCTTTGTGGAGTTTCGTCGTACCACATTTCTACTGTATAGGCCACATTAGGAGTAGGCGCCACAATCAAAGTTGTTGCGTCCCAGTTTCCCCAATACTTTGGCTTGCCTGTAAAATTTGTATCAGTTGTGGATCTTTCGGGAGAATATTCATCCATAAACGTAGCATCTCTTTGTTCAATCCAAGTTCTAGTTCCGTCAGTTTCTACTAATTGTAGTCCTCTAGCAAATCTAAATCCACCTTCGGGCCCGGATACATCTAAGAAAGCATTGTTGGCTTCAAAGGTTGTAGTAGCGTATCTTCTCTGATCATCACTATCAACTTCTCTTGCAATTTTATTTTCTACATTTGTGATAAAAACATTAATAACTGTGTTTGTTAAAACATCAGATGTTACTTCGGTATAATTTCTTACATTGTCTAAAAGTTCAGAATAATTCATGATATCACCACGGCCACTGTACCAACTGCTGACGATATTATCAAGTCATCTCTAATAGGTGCAGGTTGCATACCAACACTTTGAAAAGGAGTGCTATTTGGAAATCCAACAGGAACAACTATTGGTTCAATTCTATCTGGTCTAGGATTTTGTAAAGCCTCTGGATCGGGTCTTGAGTATGGAGGATCGAGTTGTGGATGTTTTGGTTCATAACACTCTGGGCAAACCATGAGTCCGTTCCATTCCTTTCTTATATCTAAATAAGGATATTGATAACCACATCTATCACAAATTGCTTGTGACTGTTTTCCAACTGCAAAAGCCATAATTAAGTCCTAAAAAAATTTTGAGGCACTAAATGCACTGAAGTTCTTTGACCATCTTCTGTTAATGCTCTTTGTAATTCGTCTTCATAATAAAGTTTCATTTCTTGAACTCTTCCGGGATTATGTTTTTGAGATAGATAAAAAGATAAACCAGAAACCATGCAAGGCAAAAATCTGTAAGGAGCGTCAGGAGTAGCTGTATATTTTCCTGCATCTTCAATCCTTGCAACATAATAATAATTAATTTGTGTGTCTGTCACATTAGGAGTTAGATATAAATTAATTTCAACGTTAGATAAATTTCTTCTGACATAATATTGAGAAGGTGTTCCTTGTGATGATTTATTTGGTATTGCTTGATACTCTGATCTTGAAATTTTAGTCATAGTAGTATCTGTACTGCCATTTCTAAAAACTGCTTCTAAGACATCACTTGTGTTTGCAGGTGCAGTATAAGTTGTTGTCCCTGCAGTTAAATTTTGAGTATGATTAGTAACTTTCCAAAGATGAACTCCTCTATTGCCCCATTCAGATAACAACAGATTTAAACTTCTTCTAGCTGATTTAATATCATAGCCTGTTCTGACTTGTCTACCAATCCTCTCGAAAGATTCTTCGATAATCTCGTCAATATCTAAATTAAAATCTGTTGTACCTGATGTAGCCATTATTTTTTCTTCATCATCATTCCGCCGCCACGCTTCTTCATGACTTGCTTCTTCTTGGCCATCATTCCGCCGCCAGCTTTTTTCTTAACTTGCTTCTTCTTGGCCATTCCTCCGCCTCTTTTTTTGATTACTTGCTTTTTTTTCATCATGACAATTACCTCTTCTTATTAAGTTTTTCATACGTACGTTGCCTTTCAGCTACCACTTCTTCATAGTAGTCTTTAGGCCATTTCTCATAATAGCCTATCTTATGTAGTTTGCAACTTGCATCATAGAGTTGTTTAAACTTTTGTATAAGCATCATGGAATATTCTAAATCTGAATGTTCTACAGGTTCCTCTGTGGGATCGCATAAAAACTCTTGTTCATTAGGGTCAGCAGGAGTTTCGGGGTGAAATCCCATAAAATATACATCTTTTCTGTTGTAGGTTTTATTGTAGAAATCTATCTTGTCTTGAAACTGTTCGGGAGAGTATTGTTCAAAAAAAGGGTCACAATAGATAATTATATCGTGTTGTTTTTTATTCCAAGATTTAATAACTGAAGTTAATTGTTTTTCGTATTTAGATTTGTCCATGCGAACTTCTATTCGTAGTTTATTATCTCTTCTCCATTTAGCGGCAAATGGACAGGCAGGGAAACCTATGTGTTTGTTAACTGGTTCTAAGACAGTCTTAGACCAATTAACTACATCAAGTTTTATTTTTTCTGCTTGTTTTTTTCTTGACAAATGTTCTTGCTCTTGAGGGTGTAGGCCCTGTATTTGATTTAGCTTGTTTTCTTCTAACGGCTCCTGCTTTTTGTCCTTTAGACATGGCCCTTGCTTTTGCTATTGGGACGCACTTGGGGTAGTTTTTTCTTTTTTCTCCGCCACTTCTACCACATTTAGGATAAGAACCATCAGATTTTTTATTGGCTATATCTACCCAATTTTCTTTTACCCAAGATCTAAGTCCTTTTTTTGCCATGTTGTTTCCTTATACTATTTTTACCGCTTTTGAATATAGAAGCCACTTTATTTTTACCCATAACTTTAGCTCTTTGTTCTCCTACAGTGAGGATTTGAATTTTGCGTGCGTAACTTTTGTTGACTTTTTTAACTTTCGAAACAGTTTTGCGTGCATCCGTTGGAGTAGCAAACTTAATACCGACAGTATCTTTTGGATTCTCATCTGTATAAAGTCTTCTACCAGACCCTTTTGGTTTTTTACCTGTTCCTACTTTGGGGTCTTTTGTTTTCATTACAGACGTTTAGTTACTTTTCTTCTGTTCTCCATGACGCCACCACAACCTTTTGCGATACCACCTTGCTTAAAACTAGAAACTTTTTTTCTTTCTTGTGATACTTGATTTATCATACCACCATCAGCTTTTTTATTTTTTTTACCACCTGGAGTAACTTTTCCAGAACATACTGCGCCTGCATACATATTAGCATAAGCGCTAGGGTAGACTTTAAATTTCCGCTTTGCGGCGGCTTTTCCTTTTGCGCATAGTTTTGCCATTTTTCTTTTTACTCCTCACTCCCGGTTTCGTTATTTGTTGTCTCATCTGAGCTCGGCTGATCGTCATGCACGCACCTCGGACACTCGCACATACATGGCGTTCCTAAACTGCAGTGACAAGAACATCCACATATCTGACATTGTTTCATTAATGAATTGTACCAATTTCAAAATCAGGTTCAAATACAATATCTGACTCCTCTTCCATTAAAATTCTTTGTAGTTCTTTATCAAGAACTCTTCCATCCACGACATCTTATCGTTTACAGATTGAATCTGTGTTTTAATCACTGCTATATCTTGTTGCATTTCTGCAACACTATCGGCTTTCTTTTCAACTGCATTTAAACGTTCTGACCACATACCCCATGTCATAGCTAATGTGGCTAATAATACCAAATATGGTAGAACTGATTTAACGTCTATCTTAAACGACATATACAATCCGCATCTGTTTTACAATCACACATTATTTACTCCTCATTTTGATTTAGCTGACATTCCACTTAAAGGGTTATTTAAAGCCTTATCTATCTTCAAGTCAAGACTTTCTTCTAGTAATTTCATTTCATTAAGAAGCTCTCTATTATCTTCTTTTTGCCTATCTTCCACGTCATTTACAATTTCAGTAATGTGTCGAATATCTCCAGATTGTTGGCGTAAATCAGCTTTCATATCTGAACGCATATCCCGTGCTACGTCACTGATTATAGTTATTTCTTGTAATATCATATCTATCTCTGACTTTAACACAGCCATACCCTCATCATACTGAGAGAGGTCCGGCTCGGTATACAGAGTTATCTTCTCACGCATATCAAGGTAATCCTGATAAAAAGTAAAACCCGTCCATGCAGCACCACCTAGTGCACCTAATAAGGTAAAGATAGCAAAGACCTTCCCCCCGGTAATCTTCATCCCGCTATACTCAATACTGGGCATCTATCATCTCCTGAATTGCATTATCTTGTGCCATGTTAAATAACATACCATACTGATCTTCTATTGTCTTGTTCAAATACTCAGTCACATTTGTATCTTGAAGATATGATTGACTATCAAAAAATGTTTTTGTATTGCCTAATATCTGCATAACAATTAAAGTTTTTGTTTGTGCAGCATCATCATATCTTGCTTTATCATCTATTTTTTTTACTATTTTGGTAGCAGCTTTTTCTTTCTTTGATACTTTAGGCTCCGATGCTTTCTCTTCTTCTACCTTTTCTTCTGGATCTTCTTCTTTTTGTGGTGTTTGCGTTTCTTCTGGTTCTG
>Ga0208157_1000341_pt1 | contig 26856 bp, 23 predicted proteins | sample 5_EtaG_FD_184077 | JGI IMG/M metagenome (GOLD analysis project Ga0208157, IMG submission 184077) | Marine viral communities from the Subarctic Pacific Ocean - 5_ETSP_OMZ_AT15132 metaG (SPAdes) (version 2) | ecosystem: Environmental > Aquatic > Marine > Oceanic | place: Pacific Ocean | collected...
GTTGCATCTGTGGGTTAAGAACAGAAGCAGAACAGGCTGACCTCGTAGCCCGTGGGGCTTCCCAGACGATGAAATCTAAACACCTTACAGGAGATGCCGTCGATTTAATGGCTTATGTTTCTGGACGGGCGAGCTGGGAGTTGAACCTGTACGATGACATAGCCGATGCTATGAAAGAAGCTGCGGTACGAGAAGGTGTTAAAATTCGTTGGGGCGCGGCATGGCATATAGATGACTTTCGTGACTGGGAAGGTACAGCCGAAGAGGCTATGAACGCTTATATAGACCTACGTCGTTCTCAAGGTCGTCGTCCGTTTATAGATGGACCACATTTTGAGCTGATGTAATGCCTTTAAAGAAAGTAACATTTAAACCTGGAGTTAATAGAGAACGCACCCGATACACCAACGAGGGTGGGTGGTTTGACTGTGATAAGATACGCTTTCGACAAGGTAGTCCTGAGAAGATAGGTGGGTGGACACGTATATCTGATAACACGTTTGACGGAAAGGCTCGTTCTATACGTGCATGGACAACGCTTGGTAGCATACCTTTGGTGGGTGTTGGTACACACAAGAAGTTCTACATAGAGGAAGGGGGCAGATATTACGACATCACTCCCGTGCGTAAAACCACAACAGCTAGTGCTAGCACAATTAATCTTGCCAGAACTGACGGGTCAGCAACTATAACAGTAACCGATACTGGACACGGAGCAGAAATAGGAGACTTTGTAACTTTTGCAGGGTTTACTACGTTAGGAGGTGGGATAACAGCAGATGTGCTTAATACGGAACATGAAATAACAGCTGTTACGTCAGCAAATGTATACACGTTTACAGCTTCAGCTACTTCTACAGGCGCAGCTAACACCGATTACACTGGTTCAGGTCAAACAGCACAATATCAAGAAAACATAGGGAAAGAAGGGCAAGCCGCATTAACAGGTTGGGGTGCAGGGGCTTGGAACGAAGCGGGTACAACATGGAACAACAGTGGTACGACTACATTTGGTATTCGTTTATGGCATCAACAGAACTTTGGTGAGGATTTAGTTTTAGGGTTTGATGGTGGCAAGTTATATACATGGGATGTTACCAACGGCAAAACCACACGCGGTGTACTTGTGTCCAGCTTGGCAGGTGCATCAGGAGTTCCCACCACACACAATAATGTAATTGTGTCTGACGTGAGTCGTTTTGTTTTCTGTTTGGGTGTCAACCCAGTAGGAAGTTCTGACATAGATCCTTTGCTTGTCCGATGGTCTGACCAAGAAAGTTTGGTAGATTGGACACCTGCGGCTACAAATCAGGCAGGTAGTTTACGATTATCGCAAGGTTCAAGGATTGTAACAGGTGCAAACTCACGTCAAGCCGTGTTGATTTGGACAGATGCAGCGTTATACAGCCTACAGTACGTCGGTGCGCCCATAGTATGGGGGGCTAACCTTGTTGGTGAAAACATATCCATAGCCTCTAAAAACGCTGTAGCGTATGCAAATGGTATAGCCTACTGGATGGGTACGGATAAGTTTTACAAATACGATGGTAGGACAGAGACACTTAACTGTGATCTACGTCGTTACGTGTTTAATGACTTTAACGAGAATCAATACGAACAGGTGTTTGCAGGTACAAACGAGTCCTTTAACGAAATATGGTGGTTCTATTGTGCAACAGGGTCAGCTGTACCAAACAGGTATATTATATATAATTATTCTGAGAATGTGTGGTATTTTGGCAACTTAACAAGGACAGCATGGGTAGATTCAGGGGCAAGAGACCATCCACTCGCAGCGACCACGTCAGGGAAGTTGGTGGAGCATGAGCAAGGACTAGATGACAACGAAACAGGCACACCTGCAGCAATAAACGCATTTATAACCTCTGCAGATTTTGATCTCGACGATGGTCACAGGTTGTTTTTAGTAAAAAGAATAATGCCTGACGTGACTTTTGATGGCTCTACCATAGATAATCCGTCTGTTACGTTGACATTAGACCCACTAACGAACTCTGGGTCGGGTATCAAGTCTACCCCGTCGGAAGGTGGAAACAGTAGTGGTACAGTAACACGTTCTGCTACGTCCCCTGTAGAAGCGTTTACGGAGCAAGTCAACGTTCGTGTGCGAGGACGACAGCTTAATTTTAAGATACAATCCACTGCCACAGGAGTACAATGGCAACTTGGCTCTCCTAGGCTAGACATGCAACCTGATGGGAGGCGCTAGTGAGTGTAGATTTAACCGATTATGACGTGCTTTTTCGCGCCCCTGCGTTACCTCTACCAAGAGCAGAGTACAGCAGAGAAGAAGCTATGAAGCTAAACGATGCGTTACGTCTCTATTTTAACCAAATAGACGAGCAGTTTAGGAAGAACACATTGAAAGAGCAATCCGATGCACAGGGGTGGTTTATTAGCTAATGGCAAATAACTATAAAAACTCTAAAGTAGACCTCACAAGCACCAGTATAACCACGTTGTATACATGCCCTGCGAGTACGACTGCTATTATGAAGTCCATATTGGTATCCGAGGACTCAGGTAACGCTGACACCATAACATTGACTATAACAAGTGGGTCAGATGTATTTAGTATATATAAAGTAAAAGCAGTAGGCGCAAATGGTACGGTAGAACTCCTGACAGCTCCTCTTGTTGTGCAAGCATCAGAGATATTAAAGGTAACAGCAGCGACAGCAAACAGACTACACGTGGTAGCAAGTTATCTGGAGATTACGTAATGGAGCTGGTAGATAGCAAGAAACAGAAACTGAGCTATAATCAAGTTTTACTCGGTGCTATAGAAAACATGAAGAGTTCAGGGCAAATACCAGAGAATGTTAGCAGAAAAGATGCAGCGGTAAAAATTCTTCAGGAGATAGGAAGCAAAAACGTGCAGACTGTGCAAATAGGTAACAGCATATTTGTGGGTGTTTATAACAAAGAAAAAGATAATATGTATGTTAGAATATACAACATGGACGTAGGACGTAATGTTATTGACAATATGTATCAATACGGAGCATATGTGCAAAAGAAAGGTATTACACACATGAGCGCACAGATTCAAAGTGACAGACTACTACCTGCTTTGCGTGTATTACAAAAAAGACTAGAAAAATTAGATACAGACCTAGAGTTTGTAGATTTAGAAAACAGAGACGGGTATGGTATGTTTTTAAAGTTTGGTAAAGAACCGTTGATGGAGGCTGCGTAGTGGTAAACGCTGTAAAAGAAGCCGCTGATTTTGTAGGGGATGTAGTTAGACCTGTTGCTGATGTAGTTGGTGATGTTGTGAGACCAGTTGCTGATGCTACGGCTGATGTGTTACGCCCTGTAGGAGAAGCCATACTAGAAAACCCTGACCTAAAAACAGCCGTGAATGTAGCTGCTGTGGTAACAGGTAACTCGTGGGCTGTACCCATAATAAATGGCGCGGACGCTGTAGATAAAGGGGCTGACCCTGGGCAAGTGTTAACAAGTATTGTGGTGTCTACTGTAGCTGCACCTGTGTTAGATGTAGCAGGTAATGTTGTAGCAGAAACATTAACAGACACCATAGGTTCAACTATGGCTAATTTTGTTACCGATACAGCTGTAAATGTTGCAACAAATGGGGGTGACTTTGAAACAGCTATTATAGGAGCAGGGTTAAAAAGCACCGACATAATTAACAAGACCACAAACTCAATAGTTGACCCACTAAATATTGATACATCAACTGATTTAGGTAGAAAGTTAAATACAACGTTAAAAACAGGTGTATCTACACAGCTTCAAGGGGGAGACGGTGTTACTGCAGCCTCTGTCACACTTGCTAATAGCGTAGTAATAAACCCAATACTAGAGCGTGGTGGCGAATTATCTGAAGAAGCCTTAAAAGATGTATCTAATGTGTTGTCCGAAACCTTTGTAGCAAGTGCAAAAGGGGAAGATCCAGTAAACGCATTAAACAATAGCTTAAACAACGTAGCTACCGAAGACCTAAGAACATTAATAGGTGAAAGCGCAAAGAACTACATAGACCCTGTAGAAGAATTACCTATGGATACAGGAGAGATGTTAACCGAGGCAGTGCTTCCTGATAAAGAAACTTTGGATAAATTTAGAGACCAGCCTGATCCGTTACTAGCAGCGCAAGAAGAATTTGAGAAGATAGATGCACCCCCTGGAGCCTTAAGCACCCCTTTAAAACCTACATACACTCCCCCTGGTGTTCCTACAGAAAAAACATCTGTAGACGATGTGCCAGCAATAGCACCTGAAGCTCCTGTAGGTACAACTTTTGCACCAAAAGATCCTTTTCCTAAAATAATTGATAGAGATCTTCTAACCCCTAGTGGTGATATATACGGAGTTGATACCACACCTGCTATAAAACCTGTAGAGGAAGAATTAGGTGGAGCCATAGACCCAGCCGTGTTTAATCAAGAGCAGGATATAGCGGATATTATAGGTGAGGATCGTAACCCACGATTAGATCCCACATACGGAGAGGTATCTCAAGATATAAGGCAAGAAGCTACCATAATGGACCCAAGCGGTCCTAGAGTTATGAAAGATTTTATGTATACAGGTGATCCCGAAAAATTTTATGATAGAACCTCCATAGCATTACCTCATATACTAGGAGAAAAAGTGGATACTACAACTCTATCTGAAGACGTAGCCTCTGAACTATCTCAATATAAAACAGATCTTGCCAGAGGAGCAGATACTACAGTTGATAACTACCTTACAGCGTTAGAGGCTCTAGCCAGAAGTGGTGTAAAAGTGTACGGGTTTGATAGCCCAGAAGATATGTTAAAATTTGCTCAAGAAGCGCGAGACAAATACAAATTTGAAGGACCTTCTGCAACTGCAGAGTTTATAAACAAGGAAGGAAAAGGTTATAATTGGTCGAAATTAGATAACGCTGTTTTAGAGCAAGGGGCAAACATAGCAGCGACAGTGCTTTCTGCCATAGGACTAACCGCTGCTACAGGTAATCCCGCAGTAGGACTAATGGGTCCTGTGGCTGTAGAATCTTTGCAGGTTATAGGCCCTATAGCCCTGGCCCAAGCGAAGAAAAATGGTAGAGAAGCTCCAAACGCACAAGATTGGATGTGGGCTACAGGGGGAGCGTTATCCAGTGGCGTACTAAATGCCATACCTATAGCAGGTAAATCAAAGATAATAAGTCCTTCTCAAGAATTTGTTACCGAAGCCATACAAGAAGCCATACAAGATTATGCTAGTATTGCAGGTGTGCCTCTTGACAGCGAAGCATTTAAAGAGCTATCAAAAAACCTTAAAACTTATTTTGGGGCAGGTTTTATAGGAGGAACTGCTGCTACAACTATAGATACAACGGCAGACGCTGCGAATATTGTTAAAAAAGCAGGGGTAAAAGTTTATAATGATTTTGTTAAACCTGACACATCTACAGATATTCTAACGCCCCCTCCTCTCAAACCAAGCGAAACGACTGTAGACAAGCCTAGCTCTCCAGGGTTTACCAGCACAGCTTTGCCAACAATGACAGCTCCTATATCTAATGCAGATAAAGACGCGATGATACGAGCTATGTATTCTGAAGCTGGTAATCAAGGGGCAGATGGCATGACTGCAGTAGCACATGTTATACTAAATAGGACTGCAGACAAAAGATACCCCACTCGTCCTGAACTTGTTGTAAAACAACCCTACCAATTTTCTGCTTTCAACTCGAAAAGTCAAGGGGGAAATGATCTTGTAAACATAGACACCAACAGTGCAGCGTATAAATCTACAGAAAAAATATTAAATGACGTGTTATCAGGTAAAAAGAAAGATAACACTGGTGGGGCTACACACTACTGGAATCCTAGTGTTGTTAACCCTACTTGGGGCGAAACTATGTTAAATCAACACTCTAACAAGGGTATAAAAGTAGGAGATCATTTATTTGCAGGTAAAATAGACCCAAAACCAGAAACCACAGTAGATCCAAAGGTAGACCCAAAGGTAGATCCAAAAGTAGATCCAAAAGTAGACCCAAAAGTAGACCCAAAGGTAGATCCAAAGGTAGACCCAAAGGTAGACCCTAAAATAGCTTTTGACTTTCCCAATGAAGAAGAGGAGGGGGAAGAGGTGCTACAATCGTTAATTAAAGAGAGAACACCCCCAATGACTAATATTTTAGGGGGTTTAGGAGGCAGAACTGTGCAAGTTGATCCCCCAGAAACTGGAGAATTAGAGTATTTTTACGACTTTGAAGATATTTTTGCAAATCCTGAACAAAGAAGGTTGTTGCGTACTCCTTACGAAGAGAGTATAAATAGTATTGATGAGGCATTGCAGGGACTTGATGACCCAAACGAAGATTATGCAGATAAAATATTACGGTTAGCAAGGGGTAATATATAATGGCTGAAAAGAAGTCAAGCTGGTGGGATAGTATAAAAAGCACTGCTTCAGACGCATATGATTATCTTTTTGACACAGATTACAGCGTTCCAGGGTATGATACGAGTGCATCTGGGCCTTCATTTAACTATTCTACATCTCCAGGGAGTGGTAGTACAGGTAGTACAGGTGGAACGGGTGGAAGTTTTTTAAGTAAGCCGTCTGATATATACCAACTGATAGACACGTATAAACGAGCTACAGGGGGAGGAGGAAGCTCTTCTTCTGGGGGTATAACAAATACCTCAGATATGAACCCCTATGCTAGATTACTCGCTTTGGGTGCTGGAGGATTAGGGGGATTTTTTGCTCCTGACTTACTATTCGGAAACAAGGATACAGCAGGGTACAAAGGGTCTATACCAGAGTATGATGCAGTTCGTGCAAGAGTGCCAGATACGTTTGACCCAAACAGACGACCTGGAAGTGGCGGGCAACGATATTTTTCTGATATGCAGTTTGTTCCTCAAGGAGAGGGAGCAGCCAATATGGAGGCTGCAGCTACAGAGGCAAAGGGGTTAGCTTCTTTAAATAGAGCAAATCCTGCTAGTTACCCTGTTGAAACTATGAATACAGGGGGTGAAATTAAGAAATATGACATAGGGGGTCTCATAGAGCTAATAGGTCAAAACCCTCAAATATTAGATTATTTGGCTTATGCAACGGCAGGTACAGGTCTAGGAGGACTGGGGGCAGTGCTTAGAAGAAAGTATAAAGAAGCAGATAAGAAAGATTTTAACGAAGGTGGAATGACTTCTAAAAAACAAGGTATGTATTTAGACGGAGCCACTGATGGTATGGCTGATGAAATACCTGCCATGATAGACGGAGAACAACCTGCCATGTTAAGTGATGGTGAGTTCGTAATCCCTGCTGATGTTGTTAGTCATTTAGGCAACGGGAACTCTGATGCGGGTGCAAAAGAATTGGAAACTATGATGAATGAAGTAAGAATGGCGAGGACGGGGACAAAAAAACAAGCTCCAGAAATTGAACCTCAAGATTTCTTGCCCACCTAGGAGAGTATAATGGCAACAACAGATTCTTTGAAAGACATAGACCTAACAAGTCCAGATACAGGAGCTGCCACGGGTGTAGAGTCGTCTTTATCTCCTTATGTGGGTCCTTATGTAACTGAGATGTTAGGTAGAGGCGCAGGACTCGCTTCTATGCCTTATCAAGCGTATACGGGTCCTTTAACAGCTGGGCCTTCTGATTTACAAACACAGGCGTTTCAGGGGATTGGTAGTCTTAACATACCAACAGGTGATATGGGTGCATTTACCCCCCAAACATTTACAGGTGGTATAGCTTCGCAATATATGAACCCATTTTTAGAGGCAGCCCTAGCACCGCAAATAGCTGAAGCAAGAAGGCAATCTGATATATCGGCTCTTGCAGATGCCTCAAGATTAACCAAAGCAGGAGCTTTTGGTGGGGGTAGGCAAGCAATAATGGATGCAGAAAGAGATAGGAACCTACAACAAAACTTATCTGCTATTACAGGGAAAGGCTATACAGACGCTTTTGATAGGGCTATGGGACAGTTTAACGTAGAACAAGATAGATCTAGGGGAGTACAAGAAGACGTAAATAAGTATGGGCTATCTGCATTGGGTAAGATTGCTAGTTTAGGTGGGACGCAACGAGATATAGAATCGCAAGGTATAACTGCGGACAGATTGCAATTTGAAGAAGAGCGAGACTTCCCGTATAAGCAAGTTCAATATATGTCGTCATTATTGCAACAACTGCCGTTATCCACACAAGCGTACACATATAAAGAGCCTTCTCCTATAGATAGAATAATAAGTGGGGGCGTGAATGCTTTGGAATTAGCAGACACATTTACAAATTTTTACAAAGAATTATTTCCAAATAAGGAGAGTTAGCCCGTGACCCGTGTAATAGATGATTTAGATAAAAGAGCAGGGTTGTATAGCATGTTACCTGAAGGTCAACTACAAACCATGCAAAGGCAAGGACTACAAAACTTGTCAAGAGGTGTGCCTCCTGCGTTAATGGAATTGTTAGCTGTGCAGTCTGCTATAAAGGCAAAAGATACTGCTAAAGCAAGTTTAATGGCGGCTGAACAAAAAAACGTAGGAACTATAAAAGACAAAAAAGAAAACGAGTTGTTAGCAAAATCTCGTGAAGAGGTAGGTCTTCCCTCACAGCAAGAGATGGCTAAAGGAGTCGTAGAAGCTTTAGCTGTTAAACAAAGAGACGCTAATAAAAACATGAAAAGACTAGCAAACCTTGACCCTGCGATGATAAAAGCTCTACAGGCACAGCGTAAAGGTGTTGCATCTGTGAAAAGAGAACCCACAGTCCTAGCTGCTGGTGGCTTAGTTCCTGGGTACTTTTTTGGTGGCGCATTGTCAGCACTCGGCACAATAGGGAGGTCTCTCATAAGCCCTCTAGCTACAAGTGCTAAATTATTAAAACCTAAACCTGGGGGTATAGGAGGAGTGGGAAAAACAGGCGCGGGAGGCGCAGGAGGCACAGGCACGGCTCTAGTGCCATACAATCGTAGTCAAGTAGGTCCATATTTAGGACCAAAACTTAAAAAAGAGGTTCCTCTTGGGTTAGGACTGATGACCTTGCCTTTTGGATTTATGGGAGGTATTCCAGACAAACCTGAAGAAGAACAAAAAGAAACTACCAAAAAAACAACCCCAGAGCAAAAGCTACCCGCAAAAACCCCAGAGGGTATACCAGAAAAAGAATCAAGAAATGATGCTCTTGATAGGTTAAAATATGTGTTAAGCACCCCTGGAGGGTTTCAAAATCTAGCTAGGGCAGGGCAACAATATAACCAGATGCAGTTAAGAAATGAGCTAGCTGAACAGAAGTTAAATATTGATGAGGCTACAGCAAGAGCTGCGGCAAAATTAGCTAACGTAAAACAACAATCTTTAGACTACAGTAAGTTGTTAGCCAGTATGAGTACAATCCAAGGACAGATAAACGAAATAACTAAAGATGTTATGGACAGTCAGTTGGCAATGACTTATGAGCAAAACTTAGAGAAACTTAGACGAGACCCCGATGATGAGTCATTAAGAGCGGAGGTACAATCTCAGGAAGCCATGTTAGAAGCGGCTATATTACGTAGAGTTGAGGCTTTTCAAAAAGAACAAGGTGGAGAAAACTTGTTTGCACAGCTGCGAGCTATACAACGCTTGTTGTACGCAGGAGAAATAGATAGAAGTCAACCTGCAAACGTAGTCCAATCTTAAAGGAGTGCAATGCCTACCTATGAAATATACAAGAAAGACGGCACTCCCATACGAGTTGAAGGCCCTGAAGGAGCTTCAACAGAAGAATTAATTGATTTATATATAAAACAACGTCTAGCCCCAGAAAGAAAAGCCCCTGAAGCAGACGGGCTAGAGCGTATGCTAGAACTTTCTAGAGAAGCTCAAAGAAAGAAGCCTGTAACAGTAGGGCAGGCAGTAGTTGACCTACCAAAAAGTTTTTTGAGAGGCGCTACTGGGATAGCTGAATCAGGTCTTTTGGGGACGATTACACCGTTACCTGAGTTTTTAGAAAGCCCTGCAAGAAAAGGCATACAAGCTCTAGGCGGAGGCATACAGGATTTGTTAGCTCCTCCTCCAAATATACAAGCAAAACTACAGGATGACGAGTTTCAACGTGGTGAGCTTCTTTCAAAATTTGGAGAGGCTTTAGGGTCTTTTGGTGGTATTCTTGGTACAGCTGCAATAAATCCCCTTGCAGGCGCAGGGTTGGCAGTTACAGCGGGCGCAGGTGAAGCAAGTGAAAGAGCGCGAGCTGCTGGGGCTAAAGAAAGCGAGAGAGCAAAAGCCGCTAGATTAGGGGCAGTCGTAGGAGCCTCAGAGCTTATATCACCGCTACGAATAATAGGTAAGTTTAAGAAAAATATAGGTAACAATGCAACTGATGACATCTTAACCAGAGGCAGAAGAATCCGTAATGAAGCTGGTGCAGAAGGGGTACAAGAATTTTCTGCGTCTGTTGCGCAGAACTTAATTGAAAAAGGTATATACAACCCTGAACAAGGATTTTTTACAGGTTCTGGAGAAGCTCTAGGTTATGGTGCAGGAGTTGGTGGGTTTGTCCAAGCAATCACAGAGATGATAATGTCAAGGAGAGGAAGGAAAAATGTTCCAGAAGTTGACGACGAAGGAGATGCAGACCGCACTAGAGCTGATCTACCAGACGAACAAAAAAGAGTCGAACGAGATACTCGTCCCTTACAACTTGAGAAAGATACACCCCCTAGAGTGGGCCTTATTGAGTCAGATGTTGGACGTGATGATGTCGGAAAAGGAAAACGAGACCCATCACTAAAGAATTTAGTGGACTTTTATGGAACTTTGGAGGGACCTGCGTTAGAAGCAAGGGCTGTAGAAGATTTAGACTCGTTATATAGCGATGTCAGGGTGCAACAAGGTATAACAGATAAAAACATAGAAACAGCTACTGGCAAAGAAACTGATAAAGAAACTGTTACCGATCTTACAGCGCAACCCAGATATAAAAGGGGATTTCAACCAAAAGACACACGTGAAGCAAATGAGAAAGCCAAATCTGTATACGAAGGCAATTTGCAATCAAGGTACTATCTTGAAGAAGGACAAAAACCCGATCAATTAAGAACGTTTAATGAGAACCTTGATATTAAACCCAAGCCAGCCATAAAAGAGCTTAGTGATGGCACAACATTAATTATCGACGATCCGACAAAACCGAGTGTATTAGATGTTGATGACTTACCCGTGCAAGACAAGAATAAGGTGCTGGCTCTAATCGAGTCAAAACCACCAAGAGAAAGAGGTGAAGGTGATCCCAAAGAAGGATTAGACGCAGATTATCCCAATGTTGATTTTCTTGTAGCTCAAACCTTGAGTAAAGATCCTAACGTAGAGAACGTTTTAGATGAAGCAGCGTATCAAATGCGGTTTCCTGAAAGAGAAGCAGAACAAGAACTACCCGAAGATCCTACACCTTCACAAAAACTAAAAGCCATAGAGAAAGCTAAAACAAAAGAAGTAAAGAAGTTTACAGAAACTGTGGCAGTTCCTCTAATAGATACGGAAAAAGGTTACAAAACATATTTGCAAGATCTAAGAAGTAGAGAAGCAAAAGGAGAGACAATAGAAAAGAAAGACAAGTCTTTTGACGCTTACTTGAATACGTTGGAAGATAGGCAAGCAAAGGGAGAGAAGATATTTAAAATTGAAAAACAAATAGATCCTGGAGGTCCTTACTATAGAGGTATGAAAAAGAAAATTACTCCCGAAGGAGAGGATGCGTATTTCTTAAATAATACAGGACAAGAGGCTGCATTAAGAGTTGCTAACTGGGTGGAAAACAATTTTTCACCAGAGGGTAAAGCTTGGTTTAACGAAAGGGTGGAACTCTACAGTCAAGACAAGCCTATAGGAACGAAGGGGCAACAGGGTAGGGTTAGAAGATTTCAAAAAAGAGAAGAACGAAGTTTAAAGAAAGATAAAAAAGAAGAAACAGCTTTTAAGAAAGAGTTAGTAAACCCTACTACGGGAGAACGCTACGACGCAGAGATCGTGGCTGATGTTGGTTTTTACAGCTCCAAGGCAGGGAGAGTAGTCCCTATTACTGAAAAACAAAGAAAAGCCGCCCAAAAAAGTTTAGATAACCTAGATGCTTTACCCTACAGCGAGATAAAAAAGTATGATCGCTATGAACCTAGTGACGTGGCTAAATTTGATCCTATAGGACGCGAACTAAAAAAAGAACAAGCTTGGAATAGATCAGTAAAAGAAGCAAAAAAGATGCTTATGTCCCAATATACCTTTGGGTCAGGTTTTCATACTGAAGGAGATCTAAACGAATTAGCGAAAGAATTATACTATTTTAAATATAAATCAGAGTATCTGGGTTTAAAGACTAAAGAAGAACGAAAAGCAGAAACAGACAAACTAAGAGAAGAAAAAAGAAAGTTTGGCGCAGAAGCTCTTAGACGTAGAAAAGAAAAACGTTTTGTAAAAGAACAAGCGGCTAAAAAGAAAACTTCACTAACATCTGAAGAAGCTATGGCTGTGGCTATGGATTTTGCACGAAAAAATAACATGCTAATAAGAAAAGAGGTAGAACTAAGAGAGGATGTAGATAAAGAATTTAAACTACCTAAAGATGCTGTCATAGACCTTGAGTATCCACTATCCACTATAGCCATAGATCATTTAGGTAATAACAGGCTGTCTGAAGCCTTAAAGGTCTTAGCATTAGATACCAGTAACAAAGTAGCGTCTAATATCGCTAACATGTTCGCTGACTTAACAGGCACAACAGAAGTTGTTATAGTCAAAAATTTAAAGGTGAACGGCAGAGCTGTTGCAGGTTCATTTAATCCAAAGACAAACACCATACAGTTAGACGCAGAGTCTGGTATGACCCGTCACGTGTTACTACATGAGATGGCACACGCTCTAGCTTCCGCAGAACTAGCGAAAAAATCAAGTCCGTTTGCTAAACAAATAAGCAACATATTTGAGCAGGTTAAAGATAAGTTAGGCACAGCGTATGGAGCTAGCAATGTGGACGAGTTTGTGTCTGAACTAATGAGTAACCACAGATTTCAACAGGTATTAAGTCGTATAAACATAAAAGGAGATCAAGTAGCCACACACCCTTTTGTGGTCGCTATGCAGAGGTTAAAAAATATCTTCTCTAATCTATGGAGACGTTTGACTGGACAGCCCCAAGTAGATATAAATGCTTTCTCTCTATCAAGCGATATTGTAGAGAGCTTGCTAGCCCCTGCACCTAAGTACAGAGACGCAGGTATGTTCTTTATAGGTCCGTCTAACATAAAAGACGGGTTCAAAAACTTTTTAAACAGACCTCAAAAAAGAAAAAAATTTCTTAATAAAGAAGAGCAAGACACCTATACCGACATGGCAATAGAAACCCTAGCAAGAGGTACTGTTACTGAGTTTGCAAAAGATAGTTTTTTAGGTATTGGGGATCTTCAAACCATATCAACTCTTGCTGATAAAATAGGGTTCAAAGGCACAGGTGACAGGTTAAATGTTGCAATACAAAAATTAAGAGGTGCTTTGGAACGAGCAGGTAGAGAGTTTGACACAGAGTTACAAAAAATAAACTCTTTTATGACAGACCCAGCCAAACAAAAAAAGAAAGAGCTATTAGATAAGGTTATTTACAGTTTGGAGTACGGTGCAACAATATACCAAATAGACCCTGACAAAAAAGAATCTGACTACATAAATAAAAAAGGTGAAGACATAGTCGTAGACGGAAACAACTTAAGAGAAAAATGGAGGCAGAACCAACGAGTGTGGAAAGAGTTAGGTCCAGAGGGTAGAAATGTATATCGCACTATGCGTAACTTTTACAGAAAACAATATAAGAAACTATTGAACTCATTAGAAACAGAGATGGATAGATCCATGTCTAGTGAGAGAGCTAAGAAATTAAAAGAGGGACCTCTAAGAAAACTTTTTGCCCCAAACACTTTAGACGTATATTTTCCTCTCATACGTGAAGGCGACTACGTGGTAACTTACGAACTTAAAGATCCAAAAAAGAATGGCGACCCAAGAGTCACAGTTTTAACAAAAACACAAACAGCTGCTGATAATCTTGCCCGTAAACTTGACGCAAATGATGATGTAGTGGCAGACTCTGTGCGTGTATATAGCCAGAAAGAAGCTAATAATGAATTTGTAAAGACACCACCCACAGGGTTTGTAGGTGAGATATTAGCCGCTATAGATGCAGGAGATTTAGAAGCAGAACAGAAAAGAGCCACAAAAGATGAGATTATAAAGTTATATATAAATACGTTACCAGAAACATCCTTTGCTAGATCTCTCCAGGGCAGAAGAAACATAGTAGGGTTTGACGCTGATTCTCTAGCAGCATTTAAAGACAAAGGGTTTTCTTTGGCACGTCAAGTTGCACAGCTTGAGCAAGGTAGAGAGATACGTAAAGTAGAAAGTGATATACAATCTATAATAGGAGCTTCTAAAAATGAAAAAGAATTTAAAAAACAATCTCGTTTAAGAGATCTAGGCATAGGACCGCCAACCATAGAGAGAGTAGGCACAGAGTTGTTAAGGAGAGGTAACTTTGCAAGAAACGGAGCCTATAACAAAGGATTAGAAAAAATAGCAAAAACCGCAAACCAAACGGCTTTCTTATACACCATAGGCGCAAACATATCATCGGCATTGGTAAACTTGTCTCAAGTGCCATTATTTGTATATCCTTACTTTGGCGCAGAGTATGGATACGATACGACGTTTGGGGCTATAAAAGACGCTACAAAGATAGTGGGTAATGGTAAAGTAGACATAACGTCTTACTACGACATAAAAGATGGAGAATATACTGTTAAAGACACCATGACCACGTACACGGGTAAGACTAGAAAAGTACAAGACGGAGAGAAGAAAAAGATGGAGGCTTTCGCCCCTCTTATAAAAGAAGCTGATGAAAGAGGACAACTCACTCGTACTTGGATATTAGACGCTCTAGGTATAGGTGAGACAGGTCGAGAAAAACGAGGTGACTACAGTCTCGTAGATAAAATTACTGGATTATCGGCAGGATTGTTTAACTACGCAGAACGAGCTAACAGACAGACTACGCTACTTGCTTCTTATGAACTAGCGTTACGAAAAATAGTAGACCCTAAAGGTAAGATGTTTAAGGAGGGAGAGTATTCTTTAAACAAACTATTTAAGAACGCTACACAACAACAAATAGACGAAGCTGTAAATACAGCCCTTAAAAAAACACAAGAAACTAACGGAGGTACAGTTTTAGAAACAGCTCCTCGTATAGCACAACAACACCTTGGTCGTGTGGCTATGATGTATAAAAGCTATGGAATACGTATGTATACGACAATGCTACAGTCCACGTATACAATGTTTAACGGTTTTGGTTACGAAAATTTTTCTAAAGAAGAAAGAAAAATAGCTATGAAACAGTTAATAGGCGTACACCTTAGTGCGTTATTCTTTGCAGGGATTCAAGGGCTGCCTCTGTATGGAGCTTTAACAATGCTTGCTGATATATTTCTTTTAGATGACGAAGATGATGATGCTGATACTGTAGTTAGAAAAACTGTGGGTGAAGAGTGGTACAAAGGAGCCGTTAACCTAATTACAGGTATGGATGTCGCTTCTAGAACTCGTCTCACAGGACTTTTGATACAAGAAAACCGATATAATAAAGATGCTTCGTTTGAAGAGAACGTTTTCTTCTACCTCGGAGGTCCCGCTTTTAGTACAGGGGATAGATTAGCTAGAGCGTTGGGTGATTTCAAAGACGGTAATTTTGAAAGAGGAGTAGAAGGTGCGTTACCCACCGCGCTGTCAAACGCTTGGAAAGCAAGTTTTGGTAGAGTTGCAAGAGAGGGTTATCAAACACGTAGAGGTGATGCCATATACGGAGATCCTACCTTTGGAGATCTAGCAGGTTTATTTATGGGAATACCCCCTGTTGAATATACACAACAAATGGAAAAAAATAATATACTAAAAAATATTGATGTCGCAATAAATAAAAAGAAAACTAAAATAGTGAAAAAACTATACACCAGTATGCGACAAGGTGATTTCGATGCCTATGAAGATGCGTTAGAAGAATTACAAAAACATAACGAGAAGCATCCCTTATCCGCCATAACACCTGAGTCTATACGCAGATCTATGAACAGGCATAAAGAATCATCAAAAAATATAGCAAGAAATAACGGAATAAACATATCTTCTGCCAACCAAGATCTCATAAACTTAAATGAGGCGGAATATGATAGTGATTATACTTTCTTTGGGTAAAAAGAGTGACCACCCGAAGATGGTCACATAAGAGAAAGAGAGTGACAAGTGTAACCTGTCACCCTACATTTATCACAAAATTCTCCAAATGCGAACACCTAATTTATTATCTTCTACACGCACATGCGTTTTTATATCCCAACCTTTTGTTTTTGCTATATTTTTTATTTGTTGTATAGCTGCCTGGGTATTGATACATAGGATGAATACAGAAGAACTTGTTACCATATTATCCCAATCTACTATAATTCTCACACCATCTGGGTTCAAATCATCAGACTTCAATATGCCTTGTCTTATTCTCATTCTCTATAGAGCAATCCACAGATATGACTCTCGTCACAGGTAAGTTCATGTGCGTCCCTTTGCTTAAACGCATGGTAGTATTTGTTGCCCCCAACTTAGTTTTTAGATCCTGCATAAAAGACGTGTAGTCGATCTGCTGTTGTCCGCACCATGCCTTCAAAGGTTTTGGTATCAGGTAGGCACGTTTCAAGTCAGTTTCATAACGTGCAACCAATTTACCTCTTGGTAACGCTTCAGGTATAACGATATTAGTAACACCATCTTCTTGCTTACGCAGGTCATCAGTGCTTTTTATCCATAACACGTTGCTCCAATGTTCGTGTATGTAATCATTAAGTGTTTCTTCTACAGATATACTCATATCTGATACTTCATTTCTGCTTTCTTTTAGACGCTCTATAGCCCACTTAAATACTTTCTTCGGATCGTAGTCAACAAGACCCAAACGATTTGCCAATATAACGCCTGTCATACTAGCCGCTACCAGAGCAGACCAAAATCTATTCTCTGCTTTTAATCCTGCTTGAGTGTCTACTCTGACTTGTACTTTTTGTAGAAGCTTCTGTACTTCTTCCAAGTGGTTAATAACGTATTTTATGTATATCCTACCTGCGTGACCGTGGTTACGCTGTAGCTGTAAGTTAAACTTGTCTGTTTCTTCTTTCGAACCAAACTTCATATCTGGGACACGTATCTCCATAAGCCTCTGTGCTTCAGCTTTTGGCATTGCTTTGGCTGTGCTTATTTTTTCTATCAAACTACGGTTTGCACTTGTGACTGCTATAAGTTTCCAAGGTTTACCACGCTTTCGCTCTACGTTCCCACCTTGAGACATTCTGTTCCTTTGTTTACCGCTTGTAAGCTGATACACAAGGTCAGACAACTCCCTAGCCGAGGCGTTCGTAAGTTCGTCCATATATAATGGTAGACTGTGATACAGCTCCCCTCTGTTCATCATAGAGTTGTGCGTATCCTTTTCAAATATTAACAAGTCAGCGTGATTACCCCATACAGACAAAGCTGTGTTCATAGCTGTAGTCTTACCAACTCCTGACCCACCATTTAAGTGTAATCCTGCACAGTTTATTGGTAAAAGAGACATAAGAGGCGAACCAAATGACGTGCCAACCACAAACTGATGCAGTTCAAACCCATCACGGTTGTAAAAGTTAGCTAGATTCTTCCATTCTTCTAATGTGCCTTTGGGTTCAAATGCTTTCATCAACCCTGCTGTTTGTACCGATGGAGGGTTAGACCGCACGTCATCTTTACGTACCTCTTCCTTACCAAGCACAAAACCTCCAAGCTCTTCATCTGACCAACCAAACTGTGTGCGAGCCATGTCAGCTGTCGTCTTTGCTTGCAGTTGTGTTATCCATGTTGTTGTATACTTCATTATATCCTCCATACCCAACACAGCTATGCCTTCCATAGCTAGTTGTTTTCTAAGTTCCTCCCTAGATGTTACAGAAGTTAGAGGAACTGTAAACTCTCTAATACCATCTTGCGGTAAGTGTAATCGCATGACCACAGCTTCACCTGTGTCCTCGTCACGGATACGCTTAGTAACATATAAGTCATTCTGGTATATCATCTTATCTTCTGTATTGCCCTCCTTATCTTTGAAACGCATATACACGCCACCATTCGCCCCCCGAAAATACGGCTCTGGGTATAGAGGTATGTCTTTTGACGCAGGTGCTTTCTTTATACTCTTACCTAAAGATATAGGAGAGGTTATTTTATCCCAATGTGGGCATGCCGAGCATGGCTCTGGGTCTTCTTCCGCAAACTTAGCACACGTATAAGGACCTTTTATAAGCTCCACCTTCTCATCTGTTAGATGTTTGCTGTACTCTGGGTGTCTCTCAGACATCTTATGAACGGCTTTATCTGCATCGTTACAGAACTTTGCGATAGATAGTCCTGCTCTCCACAAGGGTTCGCTTATATCATGTTGGTTCTCCATTATGTTTTTTAACTGTTCGCATCCTGTGCCTTTCATGGTCTTGGTTAGTATGTTCTTAAAACCAAACTCTGAGTTTTCTATTATAGCTTTCTTAAACGCACTCTCTTCGTTGTCCACTTTGGTAGGTACAGTCACCCCCTCTTTACCAATCAATCGTGCAAACTCATCAAACTCCACGTCACGAAACTCACCTGTACCAAAAAACATGACAGGTTTATGTGTGCCACGTTTGTGGTTACGTGTGCCAGGAACTCTAAGTACCCGCGCAGCATCCGCAGTTACACCATTGTCTGCTGACAAGTTATGCTGTATACACATATCCTTCAGTCCCTGGGCCACGGGTAGCCACTCACCATAGGATACACTCTCTGTAAGCACCCAGTATACGTGTATACCATACCCAGAATTAATTAACATCGGGCGAGGTAGACCTGTCTCTTTAACAAATCTTTTTAAATCGTGAAAAGCTGTGTTTTGGTCAGGATATTCTTTACCGACACCGCAGTCCAAATCTAAGTAAAAAGAACTCAAGCTTTTTACGTTTGTTACTTTTCTATCATTGCTTGTTGTAAAAGTGGCTAATCCAAAGTATGCGTTTGTACCTTCAGCATCTAACTCATTAGCCCTGCTTATTACATCATCTATAGTTGCATGGAAGCTCTGTACTTTCTTGTCTCCAAGACCCAATACAGAATAGTATCCATCACCTAGAACTTTCTCTAAAAATTTTTTTGTTTCCATTTTTCCCACCTTGTGCCGAAGACACCACGACAAGATACGGCACGTTATCCTTTCGGCAAAAGCCTAGTCGTGGTGTAGTTCTATTAATCGTCCCAATCGTCAACGATAGAACTCAAGTCGTCATCAGCATCCTTGGTGGGAGGGGAGGGCTTTTTAACGACCTTCTTTGGCTCAGATACAGGCTCTTCCTTATCCTCTATAACCACAAGAGGCTCGTCGAAAGGATTATCTTCAGTCTCATTAAACACATACCCATCAGTTGCCTCGAAAGGATTTCTTTCTTCTATAGGCACGTACTTTATGACCTGTACGGCTCTTAAACGTAACGACACATTCTGCTTACCACCCATGTCATACGGATAAAACTGCACAGCCACATTGACTGTGCTACCTGTTGTCAACAAAAAATCATCTGGTAGCCTGTTACCTTTGGCATCAAATTGCAAAGGTTTTTGGGTTACTTTGTTTTTGTACGCCCCTTTCAGATTTGCCTTGTGCGTGAACATGCCATCATCGTCTTTGACAAATTTACGCTCTAATTTATCTGCCCACTTCTCTTTTTTGTTGGCTTGGTAACTCTGTGTCATAGCAGTAAACAATGCCTTTGCAGTATCATTATCCATACGAAACTGTATGGAATACTCTGCATTTGGAGCAGTGGGGTCACACGTCACAGACCGTCCTTCGTTACTATCAAAGTGATAAGTCGTGTTTATTTTAGGCCATAGAGCCTCTACGTTTTTTATAATATATTGTTCCATTTATCTCTCCTTCTCTCTATATTATAAGTCTTCATCTAGTTCCGCTAGGGAGTCTTCGCTCTCTGTTTCTTCGCTACGTTTACTAGATGCTTTCGTCAGTGCAGTAGCTACATCACTAACACGAAACCTGTAGGTCTTACCTATTTTTATATAAGTATCCTCTGGTATATGTTTCTGATGTACCCAAGCACGAACAGTCGATACAGACACACTAAAGTGTTTAGCTACGTCTTCTATTGTTATAAAAGGTTCATTCATTTCTTCCTCACAGAAATTGTTACTTCTTCTTCAATCTCTAATCCCTCTGGCTTAAGATCAGGATTTTCTTCCAAGAACTCTCTCATGTTCGCCTGATTGATACGTTTGTCTAGTAACTGCGGTGCATTCTCTTCCACAATAAGTCTGTGCATAGCATCCCATTCACTAACCCAGTATTTCTTTTTAGTCGAACGAAAGAACAATCCTTCAGAAGTTCTCACGCTTTCTACATTGTGAGCTTCACAATGATCTAGCATTGCCTGCTTTACGGTATCCATCTGCCGTATAAGGTTGCCATCTTCCTCCTTATACTTGGCTGACAGCATGGATCTTTCTGCTCGTATACGTAAATACGTTTTTGCCAACTTGTCAGGGGTTACTTTGTCACCCATATCTCTCTCCTATTCTTATTATCTAATAACATGTAATATCAAAAGATAACTTAGTCAAGCACTTCTTTGTAAAGTTCTATAAATTTTGTGTGTACGTTTATTTTTCTATCTAACAGTCTGTATACGTGCTTTTCTGCATCAGAACCTTGTAGTTGCACAACTGTGCATTTGTGTGTTTGTCCTGACCTATGCACACGTGCGTTTGCTTGGTCGTATGTTTCTAACGAACTTGTTGGCCCCCACCACACCACTGTGTTAGCTCGTGTTAACGTGACACCATGTGCTGCTGCTTGTGGTTGTATCACCAGGACAGTTGGGTCAGTCTCCTCTTGAAACCTTCTAAATATCTGTGTGCGTTTGTATGCAGGGACATCTCCACGTATGACCTCTGTAGCTATACCTTCCGAACGTAGCTTATCTGTCAATATATCTATGGCATGCTTGAAAGGTACAAATACAAGAACCTTTTGACTAGACTCATCTATCACCTCGCGTAGCACCTTGTATCTGTTCTTTATATCAAACTCTAACACGTCGCCCTCGTCTGTGTAGATTGCCCCCGCTGATATTTGCAGTAACTTGTTAAGAGTTACAGCCGCGTTTATGGCTGTTACTTGTTCGCCTGTGATATCTAACACAAGCTTTGTTTTTAACTCTTTGTAGTATTTCTTCTGTTGCGCTGTAAGCTCCACTTGTCGTTTCGTATATACCATAGGTGGTAAATCAAGACACTCGTCCTTCGTAAAACGTATGGCAGGTTGCAACGCTCTATACACTATGTCTGTAGCGTCTGGTCGTATCTTCCATGTAAACTGCGATACCTTTATCATAACCATATCTTTAAACGCACCAAAAAATCTTGGCACTCTATGGGGGCTAACAAGTTTTGCTAGACCATATGCGTCTGTAGGGTTTTGCGCGGCTGGTGTACCTGTCATCATCCACAGCCACGTGTTATCATGTATTAGTTGACGTAGTAGCTTCCAGCGCCTCGTTTGGACATTCTTATAATGTGTGGCTTCGTCTATAATAATTAAATCAAACCCACCTTTTTTGAGGTCATCTAGTACGATACCCACACCATCGTAGTTTATAACCACGTAATCTGACCCCTCTTGTATTATCTTACTACGCTTATCTGCTGACCCATGTGCTACAGAAACTGTACGATGCGTGGCAAATGTAAACAAGTCATCACGCCATGCACTATCCATAATCGAGAGCGGGCATACTACAAGCACTCTGTTTATTATACCTTGTTTCATAAGGAAATCAGATGCCCATATAGCACTTGCGGTCTTACCTGTGCCTTGTTCGTTGAAACAAAAACCTTTTTGGTTTATGGTAAGGAATGATGCGGTTGAAATTTGATGGTCAAATGGTTGGTATCTTCCTGTCCATATGTATTTTGCTTCTATGGGTGACGGTGATTTTATACCTAGCTGATTCAGGCTCTGTGCTTCTTCAAGCCCCCAGTTAACTATCACCTCGTTATCACCTACCTTCTTACTTTTAGGTATGGTATTTATAACTTTATCAGGGTCACGTAACCGTAGGCGTAAAGCCTTGTTGTCTATTATTTGCATTTCTCTTTCTCATTTTTTATATTTATTTTTTTCTAGGTCTTCCGCGTTTTCGCTTTGTGTTTTGCTCTGAGTTCTTCTTTTGCTCTTTTTGCGATTGCGGCTTGTCTTGGCTTCCCTGCGACTTTAGCTCGCTGCTCCACCACAGTAAGGATTTGAATCTTCCGTGCGTATGGTTTATTGATCCGCTTAACCTTACGAGCAGTTGCTTGGGCATCAGCCACAGTGGCAAATTTAATAGGGACTGTGTCTTTCGGGTTTTCATCAGTATACAACCTCCTTCCTGATCCTTTTGGTTTTTTACCTGTTCCAACTTTAGGGTCTTTCTTTTTCATTTCTTTTTCTTCTTTTGTCCGTTTCTTGCTCTGTTCTTTGAGGGGCTTTCTAACTTCGTGCCATCTTTGTTTGAACCACCTTTGCTTAACATCTTATTGTGTGATACGTCTTTACCTTTGCGACTGATGCCCTTTTTGTCGTAGGCTCTCCTAGCACGTTGTCGCTCCATTCTAGCTGGGTGTTCTCCACGTTCCTTTTGCTTCTTATATTCTTTTTTATAAGGTCTGGGCGATTTAGTGTACGGCATCAGTTACTCCCATTGTAAACACACTCTATAACCGCGCAGTGTCTACGGCATAATCCACTTGGTCGTGCGTTCCATATGTCATTATCGTGTGCGACTTGCATGCGCTCATAGTTAGCTAACCATTTATCCCATAAGTCTGTCAACATATCTATTGTGTATTTTGCTTTTATAAATTTGTTAGCCACAACAAACATCAAAGCCGCGTTGACCTGTTCAACTGTGGGAAAGTGTTTAAATGTAGCCATCGCCATAAGCTCCAGTTGTCCTTTATCTGCATATTGGGCATTACGTCCAGTCTTATAGTCTACCACCCATGCTTTCGTGTCGTCAACTATTACCAAATCCGCTATGCCACGCCACCATACGTTTTTATCTTTGAACCCACATGGCTCAAGCTCTGCGGTCAGACCCATACGCATCTCTGTAAACTTGTTACCCTGTCTGCGTTCAAGTGCTTCGAGGGGACCTTTGAGAAAAGCAAACCTGTCTGGTATTGGTGTACCATCACGTATGAAGTCCTCCGCTACAGCATGCAGTTCTGTGCCGTAACGCATCGCCTCTGTGTGTGGCTCTTTATAATCTTTAGCTATTTTCATATGGTAGAACTGTTTGGGGCATTGTTCAAACGCCTTTATTCTACTATACGACCAAGGTGCTATACTCACTCACATTCTCCATAAGATTTGCCTTTACCTGATTCACAATCTATCGGTAAACCCTCTGCCCATTCTGGTGGTTGACGCATACATTCTTCGATGTATTCTTGTGCCTCGTCCACCTCTTCGTCTTTGACACAACACGCAATACTGTCATGTACTGTCAAGACAACTCTATACCTCTTGGCTATTTGTAACATCTGTTCACCAATAATGCAACGAGCTATGGCTTGGCACACATTCTCTATTATCTTACCACCATATATCCGCACACGACCACGCCTTGTCTTGTAGTCAAACTCCACACCTTTATCTGTCGTAGTGAACTGTAAATCGTCATAACGTAAGTGTAGTCCAGAGGGTAGAAGTATCTTGCCATCTTCTACAAACAAAACACCATACAAACCAAACGTGTTGCCATCTTTTAGAAACAACTGAGCGTCACGCCATAACTTGTTTATCTTGTGGTTCGCCTCTCTGTATATCTTTATGACACGTCGTGCTTCATGTAGCTCCATGTCAAACCCAAATGTCTTGAGTTGATCTTGGAACTTCTGCGCTCCCATGCCATACCCTGCGCCTAGGATTGTAGTTTTACCAACAAATCGTTGGTCTTTCGTAATTTCGCTTTCTGCTACACCGTATATTTTTGATGCCATCTTCTTGTAAACATCTTCACCCTTGGCAAACGCCTTTGTTAAATCGTCTTGTTCGGCAAGCCACGCCAACACTCTTGCCTCAATCTGTGCTGAGTCCGCGTCTATTATAGAATACCCTTGTGGTGCAATTATGCCACGCTTTAGCATGTTTGCGTTCGCGCCACGGCTAGGTAAATTCTGTAAATTTATCTTATCATCACCACCCCAACGTCCTGTATGAGCCGCGTAATATCTAACAGGTACAGGCAAAGTGCCTCGTTTTGCTATGTCGATAAACCTTTGCGTCCTTGTTTCTTCTAGTGTGCTTTTATTACCCAACCTGGCCGCAACAAGTGATTGAACTCTCTCGTCCTGATGTGTTAACAGGCGTTTGAATCCTTCATCAGACTTGGCAAAAGCCCATGTCTCCTTACCTGTAGTGGGGCTTATCTTCTTAGGAGGTGATACATCATATGCAGCAAGTAACTTCGCGAATTTGTCGTTACTCATCAAATCTTCTTTAGACGCACGAGCGTCCATGAGTAACTCTTCCTTGTGTTGACGTGTGCTAGCAAGGTGGTCTTCTAACAAGTCCAAGTTCAGATCCAAAACAGGCTCTACGAACATACGCAGTGACAAGTCAATAAGCTTAAGTTCTTTCTTCGGAAAGCCCTTTGCCATGATTGTAAACAAGTCGTATGTCAAGTCTACATCATTGACAGCATAGTCACCCAAGCGTTCTAGTTCTTCGTCGGTGAAGTCTTGTCTATGTTTATCAAGAGTGTTCTGTATCTCGTCACCCTTCTTACCCACACCATACTTCTGAGACAATGCACTAAGTGAAGCACTGCTTTCTACGCCATTTACAGCTCTCGCTATACAAACTGTATCAGTATAAGCACGAGGCTTAATACCAAATACCCAAGAGAGGATAGCACCATCAAACATAGTATTGTGAGCAAGTACCATCGACTTTTCCCAATCAAAGGTCTGTAAGTATTCCTTAAGTTGTTCCTGTGTACCACTTGCCCACTCCGTTTCTCCGTTGTTGACTTTGATAGCGACCCCAAGAACTTCAAACCTAGGGTCGCGTACGTATTCTTCTGTAGTCAGTTTTTTTAAAGAATACTCTTTGTTGTAGTATGTTTCAAAATCAAGAGTGATTAAGTCCACGATTCTTCTCCTTTACAGCGCACTCGTATTCAATACCGACGTACGCCATGTTATCTACGTAGTGATCTTTTTTCAATGGACTTGTCTGTCGCCTTGCTAACTTCGTCGCCTGGTGGACCAGAGTGATGTCTCTCGCTGTAAGACGTTGTCCTGTGATAGCATTATAGATGCGGGCAATATGTTCGTGGTTGTCCACAGCATCACCATAGTCTTTGTTACGCTCTGTAGCAGTGAGGCTCGACGCTTCACCAAGTAGCTGACAGCGGACAGGTGGTTTAGACTCAGCTATGATAACTTCTTTTGGTGTGCCTGATTCGTTTATAATCTTCAAGGCATAGCCATACGATACCTTACACGCCTTCGCTACTTCTTTGGGTTTTGCAAGCCTATTTTTGAGTATATACTTCCAAACTCTTTCTTTCTTAGCACTTGTACGCATTTTGATTTCTCCTCTTCTCTCATTTGTTTAATTAAATAATCTCTGTGCAACTTGGCGTTCTCACGTGCCTTTTTTAATCGCTCAGATACCTTTCTAACAATAACAGTCATTTCTTCTTACCTTTATTGTTAAACTGGTCAGGTTGAATAAGACCTTTTGCAATGTCACGTCTTACCATGTCTTTGTACTTCTTGATTACCTCTGGTTTGAAGTGACGCACTTGTCTCATTTTGTCGTCTTTGGGTATCGGCTTTAATTTAAATCTGTCATCTGTCATTTCATAAACTCTGGTTTTGGTAAAGGTATTCTAACTTCCTTTATAAAGTTGTCTACCTTCACGCAGTTTGCTTTTCCGATTATTGGGTCACGCACTTGCTTTAGGCTTTGCGCTACATACATGCACGTTTCGTGATCGTGGAAGTGAACCCTGCCCATATGAATATCGTCTCCCATTATGTCAGGAACTGTCAATAGGTGTAATACATAGTAAATTGTTTTCATGTCTCTCTCTTTCTCTTTGGTTGCCCCCCTTCTGTGAGGGGGGTCTAAGTTTTTACATGCACTACCATGATGAAGTTACAGGGAAGGATATATTATAAACCTGCCTTCATTGCAGTGGATTTCGATTGCGATATGCTTACATGTGTGTCCTCAACGCTCTCACTGCTTACGTCCTACCAAGACAAAAATAATAAAAACTTGGTAGATTATTCGTACTGAACTGGGAAGTCCATTTCTATTTGTTCGGGTTTGGGGTCTATACCTTTTAGTATGTTTTCTATATCCATCATGTTATTTTCATTAACCACACAGGCTATGCCTCCCGCTCCACCTATGTCTGATAAGTTCTTATCCTGTAATGCTGTAGGCTTGTTCTTTCCTGACTTACATTCAAACGCAAAGAAGTTACCTCTATGGCAACCAACAATATCAGGCACTCCGCTACGTCCATACCCACCTGTGACTGGGTAGAAGTAATACGCTCCTAATTGTTTTAGCTGTTCGGTTACTTTCTTTTTTACTTTTGCCTCTGGGGTCATTACCATCATTGCGTCATATCCTTTCAAAAACTGGTGTCACTGGTTTCTG
>Ga0208157_1000342_pt1 | contig 26792 bp, 40 predicted proteins | sample 5_EtaG_FD_184077 | JGI IMG/M metagenome (GOLD analysis project Ga0208157, IMG submission 184077) | Marine viral communities from the Subarctic Pacific Ocean - 5_ETSP_OMZ_AT15132 metaG (SPAdes) (version 2) | ecosystem: Environmental > Aquatic > Marine > Oceanic | place: Pacific Ocean | collected...
CTGTAATTTCACTAACCTTATCTACAACGGCTTTAATGCCTGTAGCTTCTGTTATTTTAGAAATTGTATCACCTAAACCTTTACTCTTTTTTGTCATCTTTTAATTTATTTAATAATTTATCTTTTACCTTGTCATCTTCTATTAAATCAAGTAATTTATGTATCGTGTAAGAAGATGCTTCATTTATACTTAATCTAAAACCTTCTTCAGTTCCTAATACATAAGTTTTGCCTTTCTCATCACTAAAAGAAACCATATCATATTTCTTTATTAGCTCTGTATTAGCTTTTTTTATTGCCCTAATAATTCTGCTTTTTTTCATATTATCGCTAATAAAAATAATGAAATCATTATTATTGTTACTGTTGCTACTATAAAATTAGCTATTATATCTTCTCTATCTTTCATTTTTTAAATAGTTTTTCACGTTATTAATTGCCTTGTAAATAGTTGCTCTTGATATTCTTGTTGCTTTAGATAAAGAATTTAAACTATGTGAATCACGATAATATATTCTAAATAATTCTGCATCAAACCAATATAAGTCTTTTAGTTTTTCCTCTATCCATTCTAACTTTTGTTCTACTAATTCTTTATCTTCTGTATTCTTTTCTGTGTTGTCTGGCGATATTGCTTCGATAATTCCTGTAACGTGGTATTCATAGTATTTATTATAAGTGTAATAAAATCTGCTTGTTTTAGAATGGTATTGATTAAGCATTACTCTAGCTATGTAGAATGTTAATTGTTTTTTTTCTATAATCTCATTAATCCTGTCTTGGTCGCATTTATATAGTTCTTCAATAACAAAACTAAATAAATCATCTTTACCTTTTTTACCTGCGATATTATAAGCCATATCTTTTAGCTTGTTATAATTATCAATCAGGTATTGGTTCAACATATTTTGATTACTGAGGGTATATTTTTCAGCTTCATTAAATTATATTCTACACTACTAATTTTAGATATATCTATTTCTATTATATTGCTAAAACGATTGTGCAATTTCTTATAAATATAATTTTCTATATTATCGTTTTTTGTCAAATCTCGTAAAATAAAAGATAGTTCAGCACCGCTATCAAACAAAATTGTAAACAACCTATTGTTAGTATCTGTGTAATCCCAGAATAATCTTTCGTTCCTACTATTAAAAAATGTTCTCTTAGCTTTCAAAATAATTTTTCTTGTTTGTATTTGTTTTTATTAATTTCTAAAACTGATTCTAATATAGTTTTACCAGCTTCGTAATCTACTAGGTTTCTTGCTATCTTATTAGCGATTTGTTTACCCTTATATTTTCTAAAATCGTAATCGTGGAAATTAGACAATGCAGTTATTAAATTTTTTGTTCTTGCTAAGTCTGGGTTTTTTCTCGTGCTTAAAGTATTAGGTAATTTGAAATTCACCCAATATAAATGTCTATTTCTTTTTTCTGCAGGAATTAAAGTATTATAAAAAGGTATTACATTCTCTATGCAATACTTCCCTTTATAATAATGTTTTAAAAAAATAATTTCTTGATATAAAGCCATATCAGGGTATTTCATTTTTCTTTTATTTTTCATAGATACATTAAACCTACTATGCGTTGGACAAGGTGGTGATGACCAAATAAAATCATATTCTTTATAATGATCTAACAAGTATTGGTGTGCATCTGCAATAATTACTTTATCATTAGGAAATCTTTCTTGATATAACCTAGCAAGTTCTTCATCCCATTCAACTGCAGTAACTTCTATATCTTTTTTAACTTCGTTCCACTTGTATCTGTTTCCACCAAGACAAGCGTATAAATTTAGTATTTTCATATTATTTTTCCTTTTAAATAACTATCTATAACTTCTAGTGCTTCATCTATTCCTGTGCAAATATGTGCCTTATATCCTCGTTCATTTAACTGACCACACCACCAATTTTGCTCATTAGTTGCTTTATTATATCCCACCTTTAATTCTATAGCAAGTCCACAATATATTTTTTTTCCTATTTTAGATATTTCATAAATAAACAAATCAGGAAAACCTTTCTTATACCCTGTCGCTTTTGCCTTGTTTCTTTGACTATGAAATTTCTGATACTGTCCGCCCATTGATCCACAGTATAAAACATTCTTTAAATCTAAGTATTTACATACTGCTTTTTGTAATTGATATTCTTTCATATACAACTTTCTAAAATTTCTTTACATAATTCATAAGGCACTATTGATCTTAAATAGTTTCCTTTTAATCCTTGTGTTCCTGTTTGTGAACCTCGTGGAGCTGATTGGTGGTGACAATTCTTGTTTCCATTAAAACACATTTCTCTTGGTTTCCAACCTTTTGGATTAAACCAATCTGCTAAATGATTATTCCATATGTCGGTGGGTTTCATTCTATCTTCTTTATATTTACAATAGCACACTGTTGCTCTAGGTATTTCTTTTACAACATCTAATTTTCTTAATTTACCTCTTGGGTTTTCTATAAAAAAATACTTAGGCTGACACATATCAATTATATCTAATGTTTTTTGCACAATCTTAACACCTAATTTTGCTTGTTCAGTTTTTGGTGTATGGTCTTTATTCCAATGGTGACCAATACTAGCAACACTAAAATAGGTACAAGGTGGAGATGCCCAAATAATATCAGGTCTAAATGGTATTTTGTTTATATCAAAATCTAATATATCAACTACATAATCAATTTTATTAAATTCTTTATAATCTGTTGTAAATGTTTCCATTCCCATTTCTTGAGCTACCTTACTGAATGACCTTGATCCTGCAAATAATTCTAATACTTTCATTTCTTAACCCATTTAGCTTGACCATTGTAATTATTTATATCCTTAACATAACCTATAGATTCTAGGTGTTTATGATACTCTTTAGTCTTATTGACATCTTGTTCTATTCTTTTTGCATAATGAATATCATAATAATCAGGAAAAGAAATATCATTATAATAATTGCTTTTCTTTACTTTACTCTTATCTACTTTACTATACTCTACTTTACTAGCATTGCCGTTGCTATGCGGTTGCATTGCCTTTGCATTATTCCATCTCTTTTTTGCATTCTCTTTAGCTATATTACTTTTATTATTTATCTCATCAATTTGATTATTTAATCTTCTGGAATAAAAACAACCATCTTCTATAACAAATAAATCAAAATCTTCTATTACTTGCTTTAAGATTTTAGAATCACATTGTAAGCCATAAGCCAATATATCATATTGACTCATACATATTTTATTTTCTTCTGTGAATAATAATTCTAGTAATGCCCAGAACACCCCATATCCTTCATATCCGAGTGTTGCCCTTAGCTTTATAATTCGGTAATCGTTTCTTGCTGTTGAGTCGTGGTTAAAGTAAGTTTTTTTCATAGTATAGTAGTTAAGATAATGCCTGTGTCAATATAGAAAAAGAATAAAACAAGTAAAACACAGGCACTATCAGGATTAATTAAAATGGTAAGTTCTCATTAGTGTCATTATCAATAACAAGATTTTCTTCTAAATTAATATTTTTTACATTTAAAGTATTAAAAAACTTGCCCTTCCATTCATTTGATTTAATATAAAACTCTATTGTAGCATAACTATCTAGCTTAACATATTGTTCGTGAACAGCAATTCTTTCTTTACCAAATATCTCAAACTGATATTTATTATCAAAATCTGTTCCTGCTTCTATTATTGTTATCAGCATTTTTTCATAAGGATCACCGCCCTTTTTATTCTCAATAGTTTCTATTTTTTTGTCTATTATTTTACCTCTTATTTTATACATTTTATTTATTTTTTAATTATTATTTCTTTTAAATGATTCGCTTTCATCTTCAGCAAAAACACCAAGTTCGTAAAAACCTGCTAATTTTAAAACTGCTCGGCTCATTGCTCTTTTTTCTGCCATCTCCATTACATACCAACTATTAGTGTTTCCATCTTTAAATGTATTGCCTTTTAAAGCACTACCAAATGTTTCTATAAATTTTTTATTTGCTTCACCTATTGCTTTAACTACTGCAAAATTAGGCTCACATTTAATAACTTTATATTCAATAACAATTTCCATATTAGCCTGAATCTTGTCAATTCCTGCACGAGTTATAATTGTGTAATGTTGATGCTTAAACACATCTTCATCAGTTAAATTATTTTCTACAAATAATCTATTTAGTATTTCTTTTTTTGTCATAACTAAAATGGTTTTATAAATTTAACAATATCCAAGTCAATAAGTTCACAAAGCCTTTCAGCATCATTTACACTTAGTTTGCTTGGGTTATTTATTTTCTTTAATGTTGTGGGATAAGACCAATTCAATGCTTTCGCAATATCCATCTTATTCATTTCCTTAATAGACATAGCAATCTTTATTACTTGCCTACGCATCTGTCTTGAATTCATATATTTATTTTTATAGTTAAAGCACAATAATAGTAAATATATTTAACAAAACAAAAAGATTATTTAATACTTATTAACAATCACAATGTTAATAACTTATAAACATTCTTTTCTATTTTATTGTTTGTATATAAAGTTTTTTTTATATATTTGTAGAACAAAACAATTAAAACAAGTATTAAATTAAAACAAGTATTATGAATAATTCAACTAAATGGCAAGTATGGGTAAACAAGGACAGCCAACCTTTAATAATAAATTTACCTTTTAATAGTGTAAAAAATGCTCACGAATTTATATGGGAACAAATAGGCATAAGACCTAGTAGCATTAGTAAACTATAATTAAGGTCGTTTGAGCGACTAAAAATAGACATTAGGCTCAAAGCGTCCCCTACTAGCTAGGGGGGTTGTATAAACAAGTATTATTAAAAATATAGAAAAATGAAAAAAGAATTTAGAAAAATTTATAAAAAAGAAGAATTATTACTTTTAGATAAAGAATTTTTAATCAAGGCAATTATTTCACTAGAAAGAGATAGATATAATTTGGAAGAAGAATTATACGAAACCAAGAAATTTTTTTCAGAAATAATGAAAAAGAAATAATTATGAGAAAGTTTAATTACGCAATATTATCAATTTGTTTAGCCTATATGATAGGCAGATTTTTAACCACATTAATTTTTGGGATATGATAAAAGAATATATAATAACAGGCGAAGGATATTACAATACGCAAGTTGCAAGTCCAACATCTTTAAAGCCAATAGGAGATATTACTTGGCAAAGAGGAGCTATACACTTTAAAGGCACTCCAGAGCAATTAGACTCCTTTATAGATACATTAATACAAGATGAGACCTATTTTAAATATAGAGACCATTTTACTAAAGATGAATTTAATAACCTAGAAAGAATACCTATATTATGATAATAAAATTAAAATGGGGCACACATAAACAGATAGTTTATGATTACCTAATGAAAGGAAACAAAATAACTACTAGAACCGCTATGATTGATCTGGGGATTGGAGATTTACAGGGTACGATAAGAGATTTAAAGAAAGCAGGGGTTCTGATTAAAGATAAGTATATCAGCGTTCCAACTAGATATGGTAAGAACGCAACAGTAAAAGAATACTGTTTAGCTAGTTTATTTTAGATTTTTGATAATCTCACTAAGTCGCTTTTTTATACCTTTGGTATCATAAACTTTATTCAAGTTTTTATCATAGGTATAATAAGCGTTTAGTTTGATTTCTTCGCTATATATATTGTTATCCATAATTATAATTCCATTAGTAAAGATATGGGCAATTTTCCAGAATCCAAAACACAAGCACAACCAATTACTTGGCGTTTAAAATTCTTAGCGTAAGCTGCCGCATAACTTTTATGGTTTATTCCTACACCTGTTTGACAGGCAAATACTCTAAATTTTTTTCCAACTAACCACCTAACATAACCCTCAGTATGTGTGTGTCCACAAACACTTGACATCATATTGTTTTTTGCTTTTGTATATGCTTGACCACCTTCACCATGCTCATATAAAACATCATCATAAATAACGCTTTCTACCCAATTCCAATCAGGTGTCTTTAATACTTCATTGTAACCTTTAATCCATGCTGAAGGGATTCCCCCTGTCATAGATTTTCTAGAAGCCATTCTATCGTGGTTGCCCACGCAAACATCTATTCCATTTGGGACAGTATCGTTGTTAAATGCTTTATACCACCTAGCTACTCTTTTAATTGCATATTTTAATTCATCTCCTGCACTTAATCCATCTGGGTCTGATTCGTGGTAGCTAAACCCGTGCGAATCTATAATATCACCAATAAAAATTACTTGGTTGCAATTCCATTTATAATACTGTTTTACGCAATGGTCTAGGTATTCATCTAGGTCAAAAGGGCAATGTAGGTCACCCACAATAAGAATGTTGCGGATGTCATTAGACCGACTAGCTTTTATTAAGTCATATTCTGACTCTGTTAGTCTAGGTCGGTATGGTCGTAAATTATCTATTTCTTTTTAATTTTTTCAATCGTTCTTCCCGCAAAATATGATCCGTAAACTACTAATAGCAATTGGGTGTAGATTGGACCATACATTGGGTTCATTGTGAATCTTCCTACGTTACCATCAAAAAATGATATTAAAACAAATATCATAGTTAAAAAAGCAAGTGTCATTGGTCTGATATTTGCAGGTAACCAACCCGCTTTAGCATCAGCTTCCCAACGCCTTGTTACTTGTTGTTGTGCATTAGCTTCAGCGTTAGCTAAGATTTCTTGCATCTTATTTTTTAAAGCTAGTTTTTCTTCTTTAGTTGTTACCACTTCATCAATGATTTCTGAAGCGTTTCCTATTATAGATTTAAAAATTCCCCCTAGCATTATATTGAATTATATTTGATTAAAGGTCTATATTTAGTTTTGTTGTTTTTGTCTTTATAAGCAACTAAAGTTTGTCTTCTGTTATCGTTTATTTTCCAACTAAGATGAATCCAAGAAGGGTAATCTGTGTCTTTGTTTGCTGTTGGTGGTGGTGTTCCAAACTCTAAAATACATTGGTCAAAGTCTAAATCTAAATCTATAAGTGCTTTATATATTTTAAGGTTATCCATTTTACCACGCTTAACAAACTGACAATCAATTGCTTCTGCCTTCGTATGTTGGCTTGTAATTTTACTACCCAAGACTACACAGAGTTCAGGACTTCTATAACCACTCGTAATCCTAATAGAACCAACTGCATTCCTGAGTGGCTGTAAAAGGTGAGTGGCTAGAAGTCTTAATTTGATAATTTGTTCCTTGTCGGGGGTATTATCTATTCCACGCCTTAATGCCGTGTTGCTTTTAGTTAACTCGTGCAACGTAAAATTCTTTGTTAATCTCATTCAAATTTTGCTAAATAAACCTTGTCTATTGCATCTTGTAAATCATCAATAGATATTTCTAGTTCCATCATTATATTTGCTTCATACCTTGCAATCTCTACATTGTTATCAAATACAATTAAAGTAGGTACTGCAAGTATATTGTGCTTTTCTTGTTCTTCTGGATTGTGGCAAATAACAACATTAGATTTATCACAATCTTTTAAAGCTGAAATACTATAATTATTATCAGCATTCCATTCACTATTATAATGAACTACTTTTACTTGAGCATAACAAGAACCAATACAAAAAAATAAAAGTCCTATTATTATATATGGTAAACTACTAATTGACATTATCCATTTTGTTTCTTAAATACTTCATATCTTCCTTAATCTCTTTAACATCTTCTTGCGTAGATAGTATAGAAGCTCGTATTAATTTATCCTTCAGTTCAAACTCTTTCTCACTAATAGGCATTTCAGGTAATGTCTTTGCAATTTCAACTTCTGCCATTAAAGTAAAATAAGTAGCAGACAATGATATTACAAAACCTATTATTAAAGCTATTGTTTTTAAATCTAATGTGAATTCTGAATTTTCGTTTATTTTCATTTGTTACAAGAGTTATTACATTTTTTACCTGAGAACTTTTCTACACCACTAATACCAAAACAACCTAACACAACCCACACAAAGCTGTCGTAGACAAATTCATTAATTACTAAATCTTTACCAATCCATCCTGTTACAAGGTCAGCAATCATTATTAAACACATAATTATAAAAGCAACAAATCCAATTATTGCCTTTTCATTCCAATTGTTATTATCTTTAAATATATCCATTATAATTTATATTTTATTAAACCATTTTCTATGTAAATTCCTTCAGGTCTTATTATTGTTCTACCATTAAGGTCATATAATAATCCTGTATTTTTTGATTTATCTAACACTTCTTGCATACCACTATTACAAGGCAATCCTGTTGCACAATCAACATATTCAGTAATAATGATTTCTTGAAATTGTACAATCGTGTCTGTTAGATATTCTGTTTCAATTATTGTTTCAACAATTGTGTCTATCTGTGTTATTATTTCAATGACAGGTATTTCTACAAATACTGTATCACAACTTTCAACATATAATCCACAATCAGCTAGTGTTGTTGGAACGGCATTTGCTTCATCTGCGCCATTGACACAATCGTCCCAGCCATCATTAAGATACTGTAAGCCACCAAGACCATTAGGAACGCAACCAAGAGGGCTATACTGAGTCCAATTAGATTCATCATCTCCACAATAGAAGCCACCTGTTTCCACACATAATTCACAATTTGTTTGACTAAAAGCATATCCATATATTAAAAAGAATAATAGTAATTTTTTCATAACTAAAAGATTAAATAATTAAACCCAAATTTGCACTCATAGACAGGCTTACCCCAATACCTTAAATGTGTTCCCTCTACAAATAATCCTAAGTGCTTTGTAACTCTAACGCCTAATATAGCTCCAGAATCCCAATCTAAGCCTTCTAAGCCACTTTCTCCATACTCATAAGAGAATTCATCTATTCCATAGTGTAAAGGCATTAGATTCGCCCAAATATGAATCCAATAATTTGGATTGTATTTATAGTACGCTAACCCTAGTACTAAACTAAGTTCATTTTGCATACCTAATTTTTCTAATTCTTGCTCATTATAATCAGCTATAGCTTGACCAAAATAGTGTTTGTAGAACTCATCATTAGATGTTGCAAGTAATTCATCATTCTTAAACCAATGCCATCTGCCATTTACAAATTGATTAGAGTAACCAAATTCTTCTGCTAATTGTCTAAAGGATTGTTCTCCTGGAATCCAAAGGTCATCTATTGGTGTAATTCCATAAGGATTGTGTTGTCTAAATACACCACCTAATGTAATATCAAACCCCCCTTTTGTTAATCTTAATCTAGCATCTAATGAATTGTATCTTAGGTCAACACGTTGTCTATCTGTGTATTGTGCTTTTACAACAAATCTTTTGCCTAAGTATCGTAACCAATAATTCTGCTCATTAAGTGTATCACCACGACTGCGTATATACGAATAATTAGCAAGATACTCAAAACCAACAGCATTGGAAATAGTAACATTTTCTGCAACATTGTATTCTGTTCCTGTGAACCAAGTTCGTTTTTTCTGTTCATACGCATAGCGGGCAATTTTACGGATTCCAAAACTTAAATTAAAGTCATAGGGGTTAATCTGTGTAACATCTTCGTAGCCTTTATCCACAGAAATATAGTCTTGATTTTCTACCATACTTGTATTCATACTCATAGAAGTATAAATAGTAGAATACTTGAAAAAGTCAATCTGACTAAATGATAAAAACGGAATTAATAGTAATAAATACTTTATCATAATACTTTTGTATAACAATATGTTACATAAACATCCATTGACCAACCACCAACAAAAGCACCATTAGACCAAATAATAAAAGGCTTGTTAAGAATAGAAGCATTAAGATTCCCAATAGTAGCAACATCACCACTAAAATTAAAACTAGTATCTGCACTAATTAAGTTCATCATTCGACTATGTTTGTCCCAATAAAAACTATCGCTACCATCATCATAGCCAAATAACAAATTTTTTGCAGAAATTTCTACACCTGCAGCATAAGTACACAAACAAGTTACATTAAATACTGTTATCATATACCCACTCAATGCTCCAACTAAAACTTTTTCATTATTGTGTAAGTCTTGAATTTCTGCATTAGATACAGATATTTTATCTGTTTGCATTAAGAATTTAGTGTCGTACTTTTTACTAGTGCCATCTGCTGAGCCTGTACTATCATTTGCATCTACTACCATAAATAAATCGCCTGTACCTAATTGCTCCTCAAGTGCTGTTTTATCGGTTAACCTTTGTCCTGCCATTATTATTAGTTTTAGTTAATTTTTTAATATAATTTTTTAACTTCTTAAAATTCTCCAAACTACTTGGATATTTTCTGCGTTCTTTAACATCCATAAATAGTAATATCTGCTCCTTGTAAAAAACTCTTTAATCTATTGCTTCTAGGTGTTGTAGGTTCAAGATTTATTCCCGCAAAATAATTGTTTACTGTAGGGTCTAAATCAGAACCACTATTGCTAGAATACTCAGGAAATGAAGATGTGTTATCCCTCAAGTAATCTATACATCTTTGGCGGTAAAACTCAGCTGCATCTGTAGCTGTATTCATTACAGGCTCTAAATCTTCATAACTAGCACTAGATGACTGTTCTGTTGCACCCATTACCACTACTGCATTATTGACAAATCTTAATCGTAAATAAGGCACGAGTGAAACGAAGCTAAATTGAACCAATGCAGGTTGTATATAATCCTCTACTAAAGTTTTATAAGCACCTGTTAATGAACTACCTTGAATATCTGATTTTAATTTAGCATCTAAATCAGTTCCTAAAATTGGTAATATGTTCATATCTTGTGCTAATAAGATATAAGGCATAATTAAATCATCTTCAACTGATCCGCCAATCGCTGAATCTTTTTTTAATCGTGTTGCTGAAATATATAATGTGTGCTGTATCGCCATATTGTTATTTTATTTTACGCCTGGATAATGCCCTCTATTTGGCATATTCTCAGGTGCTATTACTGCATCTTTAATTCCTCTTGGTTTTGGTGTATACGTTTTAGGTATACTATCTGTTTTTTTGTAGTCATCCATACTTTCTGCATCTTTCAATTCTGTTCCCTCTTTTAATCTATATAGAATCACCTTCCAGGCGTGGCGACAATAAACTCCCCCTTTAAAGCGAAACAAATCGTACGGTCTACCTTTATGTCCTAATTGTCTATTTACCCCCTCTCTACTAGCTTTGTCAATATCTTCAATTCTATATACAAATCCTGCTCTTGATAACTGCATCATATTCTTGCAAAATGTTCTAGTAGATTTGCTTGGCTTTCTACTTTTCTTTATGTATTTAAACCTCACCCTATAAAATGATTTATCTAAATAACTTTTTTTATCTTCTTTGCTAACTATTTCATCAGCAAAATTATCTTTCTTATGCTCTTTAATTAATCTTTCTGCCCAATCCTCGTAATCCTCTACATAATCTTGCTCATCTACAATTTCCCACTTTTCTTCATCAATCTTTTCTCCTTTTAAATTATCTAATAATTCTTCAAATTGGTCATCTGACAAATCATCTCTGACATTCTCTATTTCTTTAACTTTTTTTTTTGCCCAACTTTGTCCTGCATCACCACCCCACAATGCCCAAGCTATTCTACCTGCACTAGGAAAACCATCTTCACCTATCTCAAAACCTTCTGCTTTTTTATCTACTTCGTGTCTAGCAAAAAAACTGTTCATTCTTTTAATCGTGTCAAAAGATAGATTGTCACCATTCTTAATGTTCGTTGCTCTAGCTACTGCAACTTGTGTGCCACCTCTACCATATTCTCTACGCCACTCTAAACCCTTTTTTGCTTCTTCTACCATTCCTTTTGTTGGTTTAGTATCTATGTCCTGTAAGTCTTTAAATTCTTGCTTTAAATCATCAGTATCTATATCTTCTTTTGTAACACCTTCTTTTTCTTGGTCTTCTTCACTTTGAGTTTTAGTAACTTCTAAATCAATGAAATCAGCAGGTTTAAGCGATTTAAAGTACAAATCAAGGTTTATATCATTAACTCTAAATATCTTCTCTAAACCTTTTAAAAGTGTGTTCTGAAACGGAATTACAACTGTGTTATTAAATAAACTGTAAGCATCACGTAATTCATCAGCATTATTTCCTAAACCACCACCCTCTGAACGAATACCGAATAATATCGGTGATGTAACTCTATGACCTGCCAAAATCTGATTTACTGACTGCTTTGACATTTCCACCCAAGCATTTTGTGCATCATTCATTTGGATAGGTTCTATTGTGGGTGTAGTTTCCTTGCCATCGTTGAACGTGATTAAGATTTTACCTGCATTTCCTGTCCCTGCAAATTTTTGATTTAATTGTCTTTCAATGGTTCTTCTTTCCTCTTCTGTAGGTACACCATTAGAAAATCCAACGTGCATTGATGGTGTCATACCACTTGTAATGTTAGCTAAATGAAACTGTGCTATTTCTAATTCCATTTGAATCCAATCAGTCGCTGCAACGTAATCAGGAGCAAAACCATAAAACAAAGCAGGGTTTTTATCTCTAATCATTAAGATTTGACTAGCTTGTGTTCTGTCTTCTGTATTAAAAGCTGCATAAGGTCTAGGTTTGTATTCTCCCTTTTTAGCTTTAGACCAATCAGCAGAATAGTAATAATGTTGTATTTCACCATCTATCATTTTACCGCTTCTTATGTATTGAGCAGGTATATGGTGTATTTTAGCAATCTTGCTTCTATCTCTTGACCATATTACGTTTACATAACAACCACCAAATAGCTTTAAATCTAATGCTAGGTCTTTTAATACATCATCATCAGAATTATGTAAAAGTTCTGTTAATCTTAAATATGATTCTTTAGTGTCTGTAGATTCATCAACATTAGTTGCTGCTAAACCTTCACCATAGATCATTGCTCCTATTGACTTTACCAAAGCACCATTGATAGCACTTCCTAAGAATAGTTCAAGCAAGTAATTTGGGTAAAGGTTATCCTCACCAAAAGAAACCCAATCATTTCTAGAATCTTCTACTAAGTGAGGTATGTTGTAATGTGATAATTTTATTAAATCTAAATTCATATTAGTCTATTGTTAAGTAAACATTTTCATTGTTATATGTGCTAGGATTAGCTGTATATTCTGTGTATGTTACTGATGATGTCCCTGCTGCTCCTGTTAAATTTGCAACTCCATTATATAGTATATTTAGCCCTTCAGGATTAGCATTAGTCGGACTGCTATTTTGATATAGTGTTACATCATAAAAACCTAAAGGATATTCAGGTGTAGCTACCTTTATAATCCCTGCTAATTTAGAATCAATTGACCTTGATGTAAAAAGAAATAATCTAACAAACCTATTATTATAATTTGTGTCATCTATTGTTGCAACAGGCGTAAAATATAAATCTCTACTTGTAAGCTGACTTTTTAAATTCATTAAAAAACCATTACTAGTATTAAAGTTAGAGGTTACATAATTTTTTAAATTTAAATAAAAAAAATTAGTTGTAGTAGTTTCGTCTTTATCATATATTAATTGTATCATACTTCTTTGTATAATTCATAAAAAATTTCAGGATATTGTTTTCTTAACGATTCCTTTGCTTCTTCTATTAATGGTGGAACTAAAATTCCTTCTTTTTTAAGCTCCCAAGCCATCTTTTTTTTTCTTTTTAGGTTTGTCTTCTATAAATAAATTATTTCTAACATCTTCTCTAAGTTTTGCAATTTGTGGTTGAGATAAATCATCTAATGGTATTCTAATAGAATCAATGCTTTTACCTTCCCACTCTTTTTTTAGTTTCCAAGCCATAGTAGTTTACTATAAATATAAAAGTTAAGTTATTGTTTTTTAGTGTACAAAAAAAGGGGCAATAAAACCCCCTTTTTCTTTGTTTATAGAGTAACGATTATAATGTTCCTTCTGTAATAGTTAAGTCAGCAAAATCAGACAACCCATCAAACGGCCAATTAGTTTCAGCAGGACCATCACTTTCTTTTATCTGAATTAAAGCGTTATCCTCCTGTGCAGCCCACTCAATAGTGTAACCACTCATATCACCTTTAGCAGCTCCTGTAACTACTGTTCCGCCTGTAACGTGGCAACCATTAACCATACCTAATAAGAATACATTATCCATAGAATCCTGTACAAATATCTGAGCCCTTGAATAAGCCATAAGTCTTAACTCATTAGTCATATCGTGGTCAATCTTTTGTAAGGTAACAGACAATGTTTGCTCAAAAAATGCAGTTCCATTAGCATTGTCAGAATTTACATTAACAGTCATACTAGACAGATTCTGCACTAGTGGGTACTTAAACACAATTGTTTTAGCTCCTTCCTGTGCTGACCAAACATCAAAACCTGCATCAGTCATTTCAGTAGCAGTAATAGCTGCTACCTGCTCAATGTTGTGATTATATGCTTTACATATATAAATAGCTTTCAAGCCACCAATACTGTCTTTACAGTCAATTAAACGTCCTCTTGTAATATCACAAGCCATATTATTTTATTATTTAAAAGTTAATAAAAGGGCGGTATATTGCAACCGCCCATTTAAAGTTATTTTAGAAGTCGCAACCAACCACACCGTCAGTTTTAACCCCAACCTGTACACCAACTGCAAAATTCATAACAATTCTTACATTGTCAGAACCATCATATTGATATGTAGGTATAATTCGTGCTTCAGTCCAATCAGTAGCTAAATTAGTTCCAAATACTAAATTCTCTTTGTATGTTAAAACGATTGCATCATCTGGCATACCTGGACAAACATAGATAGGATAACCTAAATATGTAGCAGTTTCAAATGATTGGTCTGGTCCTAAATTATTAATACCTTGATGTGATGTAAATGCACCCATTCCCGCTAATTGCTGAATATAGAATCCATATGTTTTGTGATTACAGTAGAATCCAACACCTGGTTTAGATAATATGCCTGATACGTTAGCAACTGCTGAATCATAAACAATACCAAATGCTGCAATAGCATTAGTTGCAGAAACACCTGCACCACCTGCAATTGTAGCTTGTGGAAAATCAGCAAGAGCAGAAGCATTTAAACCTGTTTGGTCAAATGTTCCATCATCAGACAAAAACCCTGTTCCAAAAGGAGCAGCTCCTGTCCAAATAAATTCTTCTAATTGTTCGCCTGATTTAGCTGCAACAGTAGATAAAAGAAAGTCCTCAAAAGTTCCAGGCAAATTTCCATTTCTATCCATATTTTCACCAATCCAAGTAGGAAAAACTGTGCCACGACAGATTTCTTGATTTACTTTAAGGTCAGTTAAAGTAAGTACTTGTTCAGTCAATGCTAAATTTGCAGGAGCATCAGTTTCAGAAAAACCACAACCTGCAACTTGTATAGGGTCAGAAATTCCTAAATTAGAAATTACTGCTTTTCTATTTAAACCGTCTATTGTTCTAACATACCCTTTTGCAACGGTGTCTGGAGATTTAACTGCAGCACTCACAAAAGGCAATGCTAATTTACCTGCATAGGTGTTATCAGTTACGGTTATATTAAACTGATAATCTTTACTTAAATTATATTGATTATTCGCCATTTTTAAAATTATTTATTGTTAATGTAATATGCTGCCCGTTGTTTTGTAGACAGTTTTCTTAAATCTATAGTTGAACTAAAGTTAGAGCCTTCAGGATTGTATGCAATACCTTCTGTTGCAGGTTCGCCACTTAATTCTGTGATTTTGCTTTTTAATTCTTCAACCTGTGTCATAAGTTCACTTATAACTTCAGATGACATTTCAGTCTTATCTTCTTCAGCTTCTTCAGAAACTTCTTCAGATAATTCAGCAGATGCTTCTACTTTATCTGCTTTTAAATCAGCTACGGCATCTTCTAAATTTTTTATTCTTTTTTCCATACCTGCCCAATCAGCAACATCAGCTTCATCTCCTTCTGCTAATTCAGTTTCTTCTTCAGAAAGTTCTTCCTCAGATGCTTCAACATCTTCAGCTTCCTTTTCTTCTCCTAAGTCTAGGATTTCAGATGAATCACCGATTGTCATTTTGTTTCCGTTTTCCATTGTGTACGACCCTGCAGATAATGCTTCTGCTTCGCCATCATCACCAACAGCAAACACTTTAGACCCGATCATAAATTGCTCATCTTCTGTAGCAATAATACGACCATCATCTAATTTCATTTCAGCGTAAAATTTTACGCTATAAGATTTTGGTTCATTTTTCATTTTCAAGATATTTAAAATTTTTTCTAGAGTTCCCATAACATTAATAAATATAAAAGGGTTAAAACTGTTTACTTCTTTATCGTTTTACTGTCTTGTTTTTAATAGCTGCACAGACTTTAGCAGCCGTTTCTTTATTGCCATATTCTTTCATTTGATCTCTCATACATTCATCCCAAGAATACTTTAACATTGCTTTTCTTTTAGCAAAAGCTACATATTCTAAAATTTTGTATTTTTTCTTTCTTTTCTTTTTTCCTGTTTCACCATATTCTTCTCTTGCTGTAGCAGATGAATGGTCTGCACAAGGCATAAAGAGTTTTACACCATCAACAGTATGAGGGTGTGAACCTGAACAACCTTTAAACATTTCTGCATAGATTTCAGCTTCTTCTTTAGTTCTAAATAATGGCTCACCATCTAAAGCACCCACAGGGTTTAATTCATTGTCTAAGATTAGATTTTTGATTTTACCCATCATTACTTCATCAGGGCATTCTTCACATACTTCATCTAATATATCTACTTGCTTAGATGCTTCAATTAGTTTATCTGTGAAATATCCTTCTATACTAAACCCACGAACTTCTTTATTCTTAATAGATTCCCAGATTTCAGGATTGTTTTCTGCACTTACTTGCACAAACCAAGTTCCTATTGGTAGGTTCTTAAAACCATACATCAAACTTTTGTCATATTTCTTATCTTCTTTAATCCAAGACTCTACGACAGTTAATCCTTGTATTGGCTCTTTGTGTTCAAAGGTATGATTATTGTTGTTTAAACTATTCATAAATAGCTTCTGTGCTTGTTTAATAGTTTCTTTAGTAAAGTAAACATCATATTCTTCATTTGTTTCTTTATCTAGTCTAGGTATCTTCTTATCAGGAACAAGGATTGCTCCAACGAGTTGCTTTTTTTCTTCATCTACTTTTGCAAGTGATAAGAAATCATTATTGAAATAAACGAAATTTTCTTCTATCGCAGGGAACTTGACAATGCTTATCGCATCAACGCCAAACATATCTGCTGTTTCATCTATAATTAATTCTATAAGTTTTTTCTTTTTTCCCATAACATCTATAAATATAAAGTTCTTAATTTTGTTTACAACGTAGCTTGTGTTTCTAATTCTTCTTGCAATGCTTGTGAGCTAGAAATATCATTTTCTATTACATAGGCTTGTATAGGTTCTGTTGCTGTAGTAATAGATTCTATATTAGGAATAAAAGCTCCTAATCCTGTTGGTCCTTCTTCAACATCATCAATAGGATCATCTACAATAGGCGGAGGTTCAATTGAAGGCAAAGACCCCCCCCCACCATCACCACCATATTTAGATGGTAGTTTTGTCTTCATTATATCTCTTACACTTTTTAAACCTGTAGCTACTGCTATACCTGCTGCTAGTGGTCCTAGAATTGGTCCTGCTCCTACAGGTGGTGGTGCTAATGCTGCCGCTGCTGCACTATAGGTACTAATTGTTGCTTGTGCTATTGCTAATGCTTTTCCAGCTGCACTATCTTTACCTATTAAATCAGATACTGCACCTAATGACCCTGCAACTATATTTACTTTTTGGTCATTAGTTAATTTAGCTATTTTAACTTCTGTGTCACCTGTTTTTTTACTTATGTCTACAGTTTTCTTTGCATTCTTTTTTGTTTCTGCTAATCTTTTGTTGTCTGCATCTATAGTAGCTTGAATTGCGTCAGCTTGTTCTTTTTCTAATGCATTTAGATTTGTTAATTGTTCAGAACGCTGTCCTGTAATCCTTTCATCTAAATCGGCAAGTTCTGTTTTGGCATTAATTAAAGCAACTTGTAAATCTATATTACCTTTATTTCTAGATAATTCTAATTCTGCTAATTCTACTTTCTTTTGTGCTAATGCTTCTTCTTCTGCAAATTGTTCATCTAGTATACGCCCTAATTCTTCATTTGCTGCAATTCTTTCTTCAAAAGTTAAACTAATATCATCTCTTATTTGTCTTTGTATTTCTGCTTCTTTTTGAAATGTTAGTTGCAACTGTCTTTGTTGTGCTTCTGCTAATTTTACCTCGTTTCGTAAATTAATAAGGTCTTTGCCAAATTGCACAGATTCTTTTGCAGCTCCTTTTGCATTTTTTATAAAATCACTGAAACTTTCATTATTGCCTACAACTGCTTCTTTAACACCATCAAATGATTCTTTAGCTATTTGTCCTGCTTCTTTAAATTCCCCTTTTAATACTTTGCCTACTGCTTTCCCTAATAAACCTAAACCTTTTACTACAGAAACAACTACTGTTCCTATTTGATTTAATATGTCACCAAATACAGCAGATGCTATATTTACCTTATCTAAAATTTCTTGATTAGCACTAAATTTATCTGCTAAGAATTGTAAAGCACTAATTACAGCACCAATACCAATAGCTTTCCAAGCAAGACCTATACCTCTAAACCCTGTTGCTAAAGCTGTAGTTCCTTTTTCTGTTTGTTTAGCAGTTTTATTTATGTCAGCTAATTCTTTTTCTACTGCATCTAATCTTTTTAACGCTTCTTTAGCATCTATTTTAAGTTCTACTGTTTTTTCTATCGCCATATTATTCTAATTATTTCTTTTAACATTCTTTTAAAACTTGTGTGATATTCTTGCATACCATAAGCAAAGTCTAATTCTTTATCTTTGTATTCTACTAATTGCAAATGATCAATAGAAGGCATAATTATCTTTGTAGTATTTTCTATATATTTTTTTAATTCCATATTAACCAATCATTATTTTGTAAATATATTCCATCTCCATCTTGATATAAAGCCATATTATCGCCATATCCTAAGCTCATATTTCCTAATGTTTGTACAGTTAAATCTACTGTCAAAGACCAAACTCTTTTAGTTTCAGTTTGTAAGTCATCTAAACCAAATGACAAATTAGAATCATTATTGCTTATATATAAAGATGTTCTAGAACCAACTTCTGCTATATTAAATTGTTGAATGCCACCTGCTGTGCCTATTTGTGTGATAGTTCCCTCTATATTCTTAAATGCTGTATACCAAGAAAATGCTTCTAAATAACCTGTGGGATAACTTGAGTCAGTCCCACCTACTACTACTGCCGTTCCATTTATTCTTATTATCATATTGGAATTGTTTGGAATAGATGGATTTTTACTTCCTGTCACACCTTGAGGGTAAGCATAACCCCTTGTATTTCCTGTTGTATATCCAATTAAAACCATTCTGTGTGCTTCGCCATTGACAGAAGGAATAGATAAATTTTCATTTTTGAATTTAATTACTAAATCATCACCATTGTAAGGAATTAGAGCAGTAGATGTTTTAGTATTATTAGTTCCTACTATAAATGGTTTGTTTAATTTTGCTAGTTTACCTTCAAAGATATTTTTTACTTGACTATTACTAAAAATTGCCCTTGCATTTCTTTCGTTTTGAACCCACGCAGGTAAGCTATTAGTATTAGCAAAACAAGGTCGTAATGATAAATCAATACCTAATGAAGCAGGTGGTGGCACATCTATTATTGAACCACCTAGACAATCGCAACATTCTGGGTTAGCAAAAATACCTGTTTGAATACCATTAGTTATTGTTGGCGTACAATCAGGCGTTTCGCTAGGACACCAAGTGTAGAAACCGCCCCAATTATTATAATTTATTTCACTTACAACATAATCACATTCAAAACAAGTGTTCTCATAATTTTCATTAATTTTCAATAAAGTAACTTTTGTAGAAACTTTTGCTCCTACTTGATAATTTTGGATTTTTAAAATTCGCCACCAAGAATCTTTAATAAAAATTTCATCATTAAATTTAAAGTTAAAAATATCTACTTCATTTAAATTCAAATAACATTCCATTATTCTTGCATCTGCATCATATATGCTATTTAAATAATTATTCCAATATAAATAGTACAAACTATTTTGAGGAATTACAGTGTTAGCATCAGAATTAAATACTGATAAATCTCCGCTAATAGGCGGAGCAGGAGACCAATATAAAGATTTTGTAGTAGTTGTAATTGTTGATACACCTGATGATGGTGTTAAATTATAAGGACTACATAAGGGGTATGTTTGAAAGGAATAAGATGTAATTACAGAACTGTTTTTGTCTTGATGATGAAAATATATAGTTATAACATTGCCTGAGTCATCTTGAATGTTAGTGGCAGAACCATTATAGAAAAACAACTTAGGTTTTGTTTCTGTTATAATGTTTTCATAACCGCCTTCTACTGCATTATAAGTAAATTCATATTGAACTGCCATATTTGGCAAAGCTGTAGGAGATTGGGAATCTTCTGCACTTATAAATACTTTTTGATTTATATAAGGTGAAAATATAGGATTATTTTTTAATGTTCCTTTAGCAAAATCATTGTTGTTTTCTGTTCTAGAAAATTTGCCATATACATTTAAATCAGGTGCTTCTAATTTCATAGATTTATTAGCAATATCTATATCTTCTAAATCACTTAAAATTGTTTCTTTTTTTTGTAATTGAGTAGTATCTTTTACTATAACCTCTTTTGATGTGTCTAGTTTTTTTGTCCAATTTTTAATGCTTCCGTTTGCTAAATAATCATTATAAGGCTCAATAAGTATATTGCTAGGATTGTTGGGGTCAGTAACCATAACAAGATTGAATCTTTCTATTATATCTTTTAAAAAAGATTTTTGCGTTATAGAAGGGTCAATACAAGCAGGAATTGTTACTTGCCTGTCATATACATCAGGTGTAGGACCATTCCAACTAAATTGAATTATATTTTTACAGCCATAAAAATAATTTGGCGCTGTAGTAACATCAGCCGCATATTTCATAATGGCTGCAGATGAAGAACTATATCTTCTCCACCCCTCATAACTAACTATAAATTTTCCTGATTTTCCTACAGGCATAGCACTTAATGAAACTCCAACAGCTGTACTAAAAGTCTGCGTTCCTGTTGATGCCGATTGTAATATAAAATAAGAAGCCTCCCCTTCTCCATAAACTGTGCCATAATCTGTTTCTCCTGTTGTTGGATTAAAGTCTATTATTTTTATTCTAATTTTTGATTCAGGTATATTAGGGTTTAGAAGGGTGTTATTTATATTTGTAGCTGTTGAGTGAAAGCGAAGAAGAACATCACCTGTTTGCGCTATACTATTTTTAGTAAAATAATTACCTGCAGTATTCCACATTCCACTAGGATCAGATGGTTGATTATAACCTAATCCAGCTAAAGGTGAGTTTGTATTAGCTTTAACTAAAGACCAATTATCATATTGGTAGTCACTATTATAAACTGTCCACGTTCCCCAATTTTCAGAATTTCCAACTTTTGTGCCACCTATAATTTGCCCTACAGGCTCTGTTTGTGGTCTAGGCAATGCAGTATGATTACAAGTGGTCATAAAAATTTTACCAAAATAATCGCCATCTATAAAGCTAGATGTATAACTAAATCCTGCTTTTGCTATTATTAATCTAAATAATTCTTTTATTTGAATTGCAGGTCTAAATTGCGTGATAGGTACTTGTAAATTAGATTCATCTCCTGTAAGTGATGAAGCGCTTAAATATGCTGAAGCATCAACTCCATAATAAGCATTGCCAATAGTAAAAGACATAGGGTACATAACCTTTTGAACATCTACATCAGTATCTCTTAATGATGTTCCTGCTATATTTACAAAACCACTATCAGAACCATTCCAAGAAGCAGCTAAATTAGCAGCAGTAAATGTGTGGTCTAATTCTTCACTATAAGTTCCATTATCATTTAAAAAAACATCTTGTAATTTATTGCTACCTATTACAGTAAATAAATCTGCAGTATTAGACAATAGGACTACTTGATAAAACTCTGCTTTTTGATATACTGCTTTTAATTGAATAATGCCTTCAAATTGACTAACACCATCAGCAAATAAAACAGCATCAAATGATTTCTTAGTATCAAAAACTAAAGTACTTGCATTAACATTATACCAATCTTGAAAAAATTTATTATTATTATTAGTGAATGGTAATTTAAAAGTTTGACTAAAATTTGCTTTTCTTTTCTCAGGTTCTTTAACATCAGAAAATTGAAAGTTAAGACTTATATTAGGTGATTCTTGTAAATCTAATTCATAAGATGAATCTAAAGTAGCACTTGTTGTAGCTTTTCTATAAGCAACTAATCTAACTTTCATTAGCTATTGGTATTTAAAGGATTAGCATATTCTATATTAATAGTATATTGTATTTTAATTTTATTATTAGCAATTGTTTTTCTTACTATGCTTTTATTTGTAACTAACACAGGCACAGTATATGTAGTGTCTGCATTTTCTATTATAAATACATCTGTAGACATTACACATTTTTCTAGTAATTCAGCATCTTCTTCTGTAATAAAATCTGTGTTTAATGTTTCTTTTAATATAGCATCTGTTTTTCTTACCTTGCGTGTACTATCAAAATTATTATATGAGTATTCTGTAGAATTATATTCCCCTAATACTTGTCCAAATGAATCTTTTTTTACATCTACACTTTGTTTAGATTTCATTTTAAAATTAAAATAATCCCAACAACCTAAACTATTTAGCCAACCCAATCTTCTTATCTTAAACCCTTTGCAACTAGCATCTTGTCTTATAAAATAATATGGTGCGGTTCTTCCTGACGCTCCCACAAGTCCTTGTATTGTGTAATATGCCCAATTAGAAAAATTAGATGGTCTTGCATCTGTAGTTACAGATTGTGCTTGTAAATTACCTGGACCACAACCAAAATAAATTAACCTTTCAGCATTATTACTTACTTCACCACCACTAGTAGAAGGGATTGCTCCACCATTTGTATTATTATTAGTGAATGCTTTAAATGTACCTATTTGTGAGCCATCAGAGTCAAAATATAAGATTACTATTTTTTCTATTGTGCTATCAAAATCAGCTTCACCATTTAAAAAGGCTACAGTATGAAAATCGCCTGTGTTTGTAGAATCATCCCATTGAACATAATTTCTGTATACTGAGGAACTAACAACATCTCCAGAGCTTTGTTGCACATCACTTAAAAATCTTCCGTTAGCATCTTTAGTTTGAAAAATTTGAAATGCTGTTCCTTGAAAATATGTTCCTGATGCTCTCGGTGTTTCTAAAGGCAGTGATGCTTTTATATAGTATTTTTGATTTGGTGCATTTACACTTGTATTTTCAGTAGGACTTATATTTGCTCCTGCTGAGTATTCTTGATATGCTTTGATATAAATATATCTAACCTGATTTTGATTTTGGCTAAATGGTTTTGCTGCTACATTAGAACCCAATGTATGAATTGACTTAGTTGTGTCATTTTGATCTGCATAAGTGTTTTCTAATTGTGTATTAATAATGTCACTAATATCATAAACAGCATAAACATTTGTAGTTCCTGTAGCATAACCATTTGGTCTTTGTTTTATTTTCCCTAGCAATTCTCCAGAAGCATCATCAATTCTAATTTCAAAAATAAATTTAAAATAGAATAAGTCTGTTATATCTGTTTGTTTAACTGTATAAGGAACTACAGGTGTCCAATTTGTAATTACAGGTACTTTAGCAGCCGTTTCTATAGGTCTTTGTGGTAATGATATACTTCCTATTGCCATATTATTTTATTATTGTTTCTAATTGTTTTTCTAAATCTTCACCAAATGCTTCTACTATTGCATCTGTTTGTTTTTTTAATTGTTGCGTAAATGGTCTGCTAAAGAATTGTGTTCTTGTTAAACCTCTTTGATATATTGCTCTTTGTATTAAAAAAGCTAAACTTTTTCTTTTTATAAACTTCCCATCTTTTCTAGCTGCTTTTAATGGCTTACTTACTATCCATCTATCAATCACCCCTCTAGGTGGCATCTTATTAGAAAACTTAAAAGGACTGCCTTGACCCCTCATTTTTCCTTTACCTTTATAACCACCTGCACCCCTTACACCTTCATCTACAAATGCCCAATAATCCTCAGCACCACCAAATTCAAATTCTAATGTTACACTATTTTTAGATGCTGTAACTAAATAATCATAATCATTGTATAATGTGTTTTGGCTAGTTGTTTTCTTTTTCTTTTTTAATATACTCCTACCTTCTTTGACAACTTTGCTGCCAAGTTTCTGCATTGCTTGTATGGTGTTTATAAATTGCATTAGCTATTTGGTGATATTGGCACAATACAAAGATTGTTCTTGTTATTTACTTGCATACTTATAGATGCTGACCAACCTGTTAAAAGATTATCAAAACGCGCTGTAAATGGTTCGCAAGATATTGGCAAGTCTAAAACAACTTCATCATCAACCCAACTTGTAGAATATAGGTTTTGATGAAACTCATTAATTACATCTTGCAAGATTTGTAGGTTTTCACTTAGTGTATCTAATCTGCCTAATCTTTCATTATTAGGAGCATCACCTACTTCATCATTAATCATATCTAAAACATATATTGTAAAAGTATAAGTCATTACACCCTTATCTACTGTTGCAGTTCCTGGCTCTGCATATAGTATCACATAGTCTGTAGCACCAAGTTTATTAATGTCCACCTCATCCATAAAGCCACTATGAAAGCTATTGATCATATAGTGCTTATCAGCAATTGTTTCTAAAAATCCTACCGCGTTTCTAAAAGTTATCATAGTTGCTTCTTTGTTTATTATTATAATCTTGAGAATAAGCTAAATATGTTAGCACCTCTAAGATTGGTAATCTTGTTATTTTATTTATATGGAGTATATTGTTATTAGAAAGCATATAGAGGGTGTTGTACCAACCCCATTTAGATTGCATACTTACCCCTTTTGTGCTTTCACTTCCTGAGCTTGTAAATAACTGAGCGAAATCCTTGCCAAGTTTTCCCCTAAAGTCAAAAAAAAACCTAGCGAACCTAATGCTATATCCATTGGACAATCTTTAAATAATTCCTCTTTAAATTCATCAGGGTTATATTCTTCTATGCTGTATCTTTCTCCCCTAGAAAAATTTATCTTTCTATAAAGTATTGACATAATAGTATGCAAGTTTTCTATTGGCTCTTTACAATAGCTTTCTAAATCAATATATTCTCCTGTACTAATGTTACTAAGATTAGGACAGAATCCATATTCTTCATCTTTAAATTTAAATACCTTTCTAAATTGTTCTTTGTCTGGCTCAGTATCAATCATCTTTTTAATTATCCCCATTATGTCTAATAAGTCTTTGTAAGCCATTTTCTTTACTACAAATGGACTAGTGCCACATAATAGAGCTAAACTCTTTACAATCTTGTTTTTCTCACTTCCTTTGCCTTCTTGTATTTTTACATACTTTTGATAAGTGTCTATTGTTATATCAGACCAATTATCAGGTATTGTTAATTTAACTTCCTTCATTACTAATAAATATAAAAATTCATAATTTGTTTTTTCTACAATATATAGTATTTCCCACTATGGTTAACACTAAGTTTATTTAAACACAAATAACGTGTTGCATCAATTAAATGGTCATTGACTTTTACAGGTGTATTAAGCACATCACCATTTTTATCAGTAGCCCATTTATAACCTCTAAATTCTTTAATAGCATTTAAACTATCTTTAGTAATATGCAACTTATACCTTCTCATTATATCTATGCCTAAATGTATTCCTGCTCCCTTCTTAGCAGGTTTTATATTGAATCCCTGTCTGTATATTTCTTCAATAGATTTAGGTTCTGCTGAATCGCCTATTATTTCTGACTGTCTATCTATTCTAAATTCCTTTAGCTTATTAGCAAGGTCAGTATTTGTCAATCTCTTTTCATATAACATTTCTTTAATGTATAAATTATCATCAGATTGATATACTGCTACTAATGCTGTTGGTGAATTTGTAAAACCAAAGTCTAATCCATAGCCAACCAATCTGCCTTGCACTTCATCTACTAATTGAAAGTTCCTGAATATCATTGTTTGTATAGAACCTATTTCACCCATTCCATAAACACGCCAATAGTCAGGGTCTATGTCTTTAAGTCTTTCAATCTCTGCAATAGTATCTTTATCTAAGAATGGATTTGCTTTATATGTTGACTTAATAAATGTGCAATCATCTCTAGTCATAACTTTATCATATATCCAAGAATAAGGATCAGACGGGTTGTAGTCTAAATAGACTTTGCCTGTTGTTCTAAGTATAAGTTGCTGATAATCTTCATAAGTAAATTCATTAGCTTCGTTTAGCCATAAATAATCACGCTTACGACCACGAATCTTCTGTGGTTGGTCAACACTAATAAATTCAATTAGATTGCCGTTAAGACTGTAAGATAATTCTGACTTGTTGTGATTTTCTTCTAAGTATAATCCTAGTTCTTTTAGCAATTCCAACACATCACGATAAGCAGTTCCTTTAAGTGCAGGTAATGTTTTCCTACATATAGTAAATACTTTGCCTGTTTCTTTTAATGCTTTAACTATAAATAATTGACAAAGCGAATAAGTCTTTGAAGAACGTGTCCCCCCCTGAAGACAAGTAATTCGTGTGCTAGACTTATACGCCTTGTGAAAT
>Ga0208157_1000344_pt1 | contig 26701 bp, 24 predicted proteins | sample 5_EtaG_FD_184077 | JGI IMG/M metagenome (GOLD analysis project Ga0208157, IMG submission 184077) | Marine viral communities from the Subarctic Pacific Ocean - 5_ETSP_OMZ_AT15132 metaG (SPAdes) (version 2) | ecosystem: Environmental > Aquatic > Marine > Oceanic | place: Pacific Ocean | collected...
GGCCTAATTACTATATAATAAAAAATAAATATGAGCGTAAACGTAAATACTGTTTATACGAGAGTATTAGCAATAATGAATAAAGAGCAGCGAGGATATATTACTCCCACGGAGTTTAATATATTTGCTAACCAAGCACAAATGGATATATTTGAGCAGTACTTTTATGACCTAAATCAATTTATGCGTTTACCAGGAAATGATACTGGTCATGCTGATATGATCAGCTTATTGCAGGAAAAAATATCTATATTTAACAAAAGCAAAAGCGGATCTAGTGATTTAAGTATATCTAGTAATAAAATAACTATTGACTCCAGCGATCTTTATAGAACAACTGCGGTATTTTTATCTGATAAGCAATGCGATAGAGTAAGCAAGAAAGAAGCTAAAGAAATGCTTAATTCGCCATTACACGTTCCAACAGCCGATAGGCCAATATATTATGAAGAGCAAGGCGGATATTTTATTTATAATTCTAGCTCTTTACTTAGCACAGATGCTAATGTTGCTATAGACTATATTAAAAAACCAGATGAACCTAACTGGAGCTTTAGTACAGTAAGCGGTGCGGCTATTCATAATTCAAGCACAAGCACTAATTTTGAGTTGCACGAATCAGAAGAAGTTGAACTAGTATTAAAAATATTAGAACTTGCAGGATTCGCGACTAAGCAGGTTGATGTTGCTCAGTTTGCAACACAAAAAGACAATCAAGGTATTCAACAAGAAAAAATGTAATAAATGGGATTATTAACACAAACTTCACAAGCATATTATCAAGCAACAAGTGATTACGGAAACTATCAGTTTATTACTATCAATGATATTGTAAATAATTTTATGGTAGCTTACGTAGGCGAAAATAAGCTTATAAGTAAGGCTAAAAAAATAGATGTGGGTTTTCATGCTCAACGAGCTATCCAAGAATTTAGTTTTGATTTATTGCCCTCAACTAAAGCTATTGAAGCTACATTAGGTGCAGAGTTATCTTTTGTATTACCACAAGACTATGTGAATTATGTTCGTGTCGCTTTTATAGATGACAATGGTGTTCAAAGAATAATATATCCTACGCATTTAACAACTAACGCTACTTCATTAAAAGGAACAGCTGATGCTCCAACCGCTAAAACAAGCGGAACTTCTAATTCAGCGCCTATGACGTTTGGAGCTGGGGATATTAACTCAGAAGCTACTATTCTTACAAGATTTAAAGCCGCTCCTTCAAGCAGCGATAACGAAAACTTCGATTTAACAGATTCAGACATTTTTGATTTGTTTAGATATGGTAATCGTTACGGCATAAACCCCGAACAAGCTCAAGCTAACGGTGTTTTTTATATTGATCAGCTTAGTGGTGTTATTAGATTTAGCTCTGATTTAGCTGACAAAATTATTGTATTAGAATATATAAGCGATGGCTTAGGCGTAGACGGCGATATGAAAGTTCATAAGTTTGCAGAAGAAGCCATATATAAATACATCGTTCACGCAATATTAAATATACGTGCAAACGTACCAGAATATCAAATAGCTCGTTATAAAAAAGAACTAACAGCTGCTAAGCGTAATGCTAAACTACGCTTATCAAATATTAAAGTTGCTGAATTAGCACAAGTAATGAGAAACCAAGCCAAGTGGCTTAAACACTAAAATATGCCTGAATTAAAACGTAATTTTACAAAAGGTCGCATGGTTCGCGATCTTGATGATAGACTATTGCCGCCCGGTGAATATAGAGATGCTTCAAATATTCAGGTAACTAATTCTGCTGGTGCGAATGACGGTGATATTGGAGCTATTGAAACCGTATTAGGTAATAATAAACAAAATTTTCATAGCGCTAACGGCGCAACTATATGGGCTGATAACTTCGGCTTAACATCCCCCACTTGTATAGGCGCGGTAAAAGATAATCAAAATAATAAAATATATTGGTTTATCACAAGCACTACCGCAGATTGTATTATGGAATACGACGAAGCAACATCTATTATAGCACCTGTTATTGTAGATTTTGATAACGTATTAAATTTTAATACTTCTAATTTAATAACCGGTGTTAATATATTAGAAGATATGCTGTTTTTTACCGATAACTTAAACGAGCCACGGGTTTTAAATATAGATACATTTAAAACGGCTAGTGCCACCGGAGCAGGTAAAAGATTAACTCCGGTAGTAACTTTAGTATCTGGCACTACAGACACGTATCAACTTTCAGCAACAACCGTTGTATATGATACTAGTGCTACTGATTTAGGAGAAACAGGAACAGACAGAAATAGAAAGTTTAGTGCTGAAGATATAGAAGTAATAAAACAAGCACCAAGAAATGTTTTAACTGTTAATGTTAGCGTCACCACTAATGCACAAGCTAACGCCGCTGGTAATTTTAACGGTTTAGGACCAAACCCTTTAACAACTGCTGCGACTGATTTTGATAATAAAGCTGCGGGAGGCTCTAAAAGCAATGTTGCATGGACGGGCGCAATTGCATGGACCGACGCTACAGGTGCTAACCACCCTGTTGTGCTTACTCACACTGTGCAAAATGAAGATTTAACCGAAGAAATATACGAAGTTAGAGGTTATTTTAGTAATTTTGACAGCACTGAGCAAGGTGATTTAGCAATTACTAGTGTCACCGCAAATATAGCTGAAGATAGTTTAGGTGCGGTAGCTTGGCAAATGCTTAAAGTGCAAGACGAACCTATATTTAAAAATGATTTTCCTAGATTTGCATATAGATATAAATTTTTAGACGGGCAATATAGCCCTTTATCACCATTTTCAGATGCTGCTTTTATTCCTGGTCAATTTGAATACAAAGGAATGAAAGGTGAAAACTTAGGAATGGATAATCAAATAAGATTAATACATTTAGAAGGCATAAGAAGCTTTAGCAGCGGCAATAACGGTGATTCAATTCCTAGAGATAGTGAAACAATAGAAATAATTTACAAAGCCGCTAATAGTACAGCTCTTTATGTAGTAAAAGAAATAAAGATTAGTGATTACGCTACAAACCCTTTTCTTGCTTCCAATGCAGTAGCATCAGGTAGCCAAGATCAAGGTATTGCAATAGGTGATACCCTTACGGAGGTTGTGATTACGTCAGATGCTTTAGGAAGAATAATAGAAGACGCTCAGTTGTTAAGATTATTTGATAACGTTCCTAAAAAAGCTTTAGCGCAAGAAATCGTTGGAAATAGAGTTGTATATGGAAACTATTTACAAAATTATGATGTTGATTCAACTAATCAACAAATTACTGCAGGTGTAACTTCTACCGCGCATTCTAGCGTAGGTTTAGGCTTAGAAACAGTAAAGTCAGATAGAACATATCAATTAGGCATAGCGTATATGGACGAAAAAGGGCGTACATCGCCTGTATTTTCAAGGCCTGAAAGCTCGGTTAAGATTAATTTTAAAGAAGCTTCAAAAACAAATAAAATTACAGCGGTAATAGATGAAGTTAATGTTCCTTCATGGGCCGCTTATGGTAAATGGTATATAAAAGATAATTCTACAGAATATTACAATTTAGCTTTGGATAGATTTTATGAAGCTGAAGATGGCAGTACATGGTTAGCTTTCCCTTCATCTGAAAGAAATAAAGTTAAAGAAGGTGATTTTCTTAAGCTTAAAAAGCAGCATGATTCTGCTACAGCTGTAACCGAAGACAATAAGTTTAAAGTAATAGACATTTCAAACGAAGTGCCTAGAAGCATAAGTAACGTTAAGGAAGTAATTACATCTGTAGAAGGTGCAGCAATAGGAACAACTGCCGAGCTGCCTAAAGGCTTTAATACAGGTAGCAATGTAGTTAGATTTTATGGACCGCTAAAAGATAAAGACAATGCCGACACGATGACCACCGGTGGTAATGAAGAGTTTTTTAAAGGCATAAGACAAAGATCGTTTATAAGATTTGATCAAGCTACGGGTGTTGAGGGTTCAGCCTTATATCAAATTAAAAGTGGTGGCCCAACAGGGGAAGAGCATGTTATAAGCGGTAGACATTATCTAGTATACGAGCTCGTTTTAACAGAGGTTATAAAAGATACAGACCCATTTTTAAAAGCTCTTGGTAATGAAGATCCTATAAAAATTAATCTATTTAGAAACGTTCAGATACAATTACCTGAGTTTGCTGGTAGATTTTATGTTCGTATAAATCCAAACGGATTATTTAGAACAAATGTTAAAGATGCTTATGCCACAACAAAATCAAACTATATACTTGATACAACGGCTGCATTAGGTACTTCAAGCGCAACAACTGATCTTTCAAGTGTTGGTAGTGAATTAGCATTAGGTTTTCAAGACGATAAGAATATTGCTGACGGAGGCTCTGCACTTACTGGGCTAAGACCAGGCGATAGTAATGGAAAAACATTTACATTATTTATTGCGAGAAGCCAAACATCGGGTTTTATTAATGAAACTAAATTTAGACTTTTTATTGACAAAATAGTTGCTGGTGCTCATATAGGATTTACCTATAGAGTTACAGGAACCCCTACGACTACTGATCTTTATAGAATTGAAAAAATAGATCGTGTAGCTGAATATAATAGAGCTGGTGGTTTTGGTCAAGGTCGAGTTGTAACTGTTACATTAGATAGAAATTGGGACGATGATAGTCTTACTAATGTACCGGCTGATCCTGATCATACAGAAATTTCACAGATACATTTTTACAGAGAAAGGTTAGATACTAATAAAGTTTCTTTATCATCTGATAATCCGGCTATATTTGAAACAGAACCTATAGAAGTTGCTGACGTTGATTTATTTTATGAAGCATCAGCACCTAAGAATATACTTAAAGCAGGAATGCTTGTAACAGGCACTAATATAGCAGCGAATACTACAGTGAGTAGTTTTAACCTCGATGCATCGCCTCCAACAATTACATTAAATCAAGCTATAAGTGGTACTGTTTCCGCGGGTGCTACAATAGTGTTTGCAGCTTCAGATGAAGCATATAGATTTCAATTAACTACTCATGGCTCAAATATTACTAGCGGCACAGTGCTGAGCATGGCCACCGGGCAGAATGTATTAGGTATGACACAAACTTTATCATACCATAACGCTTATTCTTTTGGTAATGGTGTTGAATCAGATCGTATTAGAGATGATTTTAACGCTAACAGAGTTGGTAAAGGTGTTAAGGTTTCCTCAACTACCCAAGAGCCATTTAGAGAAGAAAGAAGAGGCTCTGGCTTGATATATAGCGGTATATATAATTCACGTGTAGGATTTAATGAATCTAATCAGTTTTCAATGGCTGATACAATAACTAAAGATTTAAATCCTGTATACGGAACAATACAAAAACTTTCTGCTAGAGGTGCTGCTTCACGGGGTGATCTTTTAGTATTATGTGAAGATAAATGTTTTAGAATATTAGCAAATAAAGATGCTTTATTTAACGCTGATGGTAACCCGCAACTTACAGCTTCTACAAATGTATTAGGCCAAATAATACCTTTCGCAGGTGAGTATGGTATATCAACAAATCCAGAATCTTTTGCATATTGGGGCTTTAGATCTTATTTTGCGGATAAATCAAGAGGTGTTATATTAAGATTATCAGGCGACGGATTAACTGATATATCTGCTAAGGGTATGGGTAATTTCTTTACAACTCAGCTAAAAAATTCTACAAGTATATTAAACGCATCTTATGATGAAGATAGCTCAAGTTATAATATTAGAATAGGCGATGAGCAGTTTGCGTTTAGTGAGGCATCAGACGGCTGGACAAGTAAGCTAACATATGTTCCTGAAGCTGGTATTTCATTAAATAATGAATATTATACATTTAAAAACGGTGAAATGTGGAAGCATAATAATACCACTAGAGCTAATTTTTATGGCACGCAAGAAAACTCAATAATATCTACAACATTTAATGCGCAACCTGATGCTATTAAAAATTTTAAAACGTTGTCTTATGAAGGCGACACGGGTTGGACAGCGACTATGGCTACTGATCAGCAAGAAGGTCAAGTAACTTCGTTTGTAGAAAGAGAAAATAAATATTATAACTATATAAACGGTGTTGAAAAAACATGGGACAATAGCTCACAATCAGGCACATTAGATTTTAAAGATTTTAATGTGCAGGGTATTGGACAACCTACTACCGTTAGTGTTAGTGGTACAACAGTAACATTACAATTTGCTGATTTACCAGATTTTGCAATAAATAAGCTTTCTAATACAGCTATAGGTAGCACCACAACATTAGGCAGTGATATAATATTTTATGTTAATGCTACTACAGGTTTAATATATAAGATAGGTAATATTAAAGATATACCATCCACTAATAATATAAGGGTACATAACATAACAAGTGCACCTGCACCAACTACTGACGACTTAGTATTTGTTTCTAAAGATAATACAGTAAACACATCAGGGATAATAGGATACTTTAATAGAGTAACATTAACAAATACAAATGCAGACAAAAATGAATTATTTGCTATTGGCACAGAACTATTTATAAGCAGTTAATAGCGTGTAATTATAATTGTATGTCTGAAAATAAAATTAAATCAAATAATAATCAGTTAACTAACTTTACGTCAAGGCTAGAAGATCTTCAAAATGTAATGATTGAAAACAATGATATTGAAGGTGTTTATGGCGACGGTAAAACCTTGGTTAACAACGAAGTATTTCGCATTGAACACGAATTTGCTGATCAATTATACATGCGTAAAATGTATATGCCTGCAAATAGCGTTGTAGTAAGTGCAATACATCATACCGAGCATTTTTGGTTTTTATTAAAAGGTACGATATTTGTAACAACAGACGGCGAAGAAGTTAAGCACATAGCTCCTTGTTATACTAAATCAATGAAAGGTGCTAAAAGATTGATCATTGCAACAGAAGATACATTGTTTATAAATGTACATAAAAATCCAACAAATACCCAAGAACTAGAAGAAATTGAACAGTCGCTATATTCTATGACTGTTGAAGAATATAATAAACAAGAAGAACTATGGCAGGAATAATAACAGGTGCTATAATAGCAGGCGCTGCTGGCGGACTTATTAAAGCTGGAATGACTTACGTTGGCGGTAAAAGAAGATTACGCGAACGTGAAGAAGCTCAAACCGCATATGATCAATCTATGCAGGATTATTTCCAACAAGATACGTCTAATATATACGCAAATATGGAAAACACCATGGAAGACCTTACGGTTGACCAAGGTGCGGCTCAATTTGCGGTAGAGCAACAAGCTAGAGGGCAAGCTAATATAATGCAAGGGTTAAAAGCACAGGCTGGCGGTAGCGGTATTGCTGCTTTAGCACAGTCTTTAGCCGGTCAACAAGCACAAGCTACTAGACAAGCATCATTAGATATAGGACAACAAGAAAGAGCAAATCAACAAGCTGCTGCTGCAGAGGCCTCAAATATACAATCGCAAAGATTAGCTGGCGAAGAACAATCTAGAGCGTTAAAAGCAGGTTTATTAGAAACTAGAGCTACAATAGACGCTAATAGATTAGCAGATAGAGAAGAAGCTATTAATCAAGCGCGTGCTGCAAGACAAGCAGCCTTTGGTGAAGCACTTGAGGGTGCGGTTGGCGGTGCAGCGGGTGTTTTGTAAAGTTTAAATAATTAATATATGGCTGAAGAAACGACAAAAACCGCCGGCAGCTTAATAAAAGCAGTAGGTAGAGTATCTCAAGCGCGAAGCAAGTTTTTTGATAGAGGAGCGGCAATAGTTGATCCGGCTATTAATAAAATGAAAGAAGCTAAAGCCGCGCGTGAAGCTAATAATAAAGCTATTCAACAAAGAGCCAACGGCTTAATGAGTGGCTTTAAAAATAATATTGACCTTACTAAACTTAAGCCTGAAGATGAAGCTTTAGTTAAAGGTAAAGTTATGGAATTTCAAAAGCAATTTGCTGAAGCCGCAAATATAGCTGCAGGTATTGAAGATAAAACTAGTACAGAATATCAAGCTCAAGTAGATATAATGAACGGTATTAGTGCTAACATGCGTAATCTTAAAAGTAATTTAGATAACCTTAGCGGTTTTAAAGCTGATTATTTAGCAAATATAGAAGCAGGTAACTATTCTAATGCCGGGATGAATGACATGTCATTAGCTCAAGGTTTAACTATGACTGAGTTTCCTATAGGCAGCATTTCAGACAACGGTGATTTAAACTGGGATAGTGAAGGTACTGGAGCTTTTAATTGGCAAGATTATAAACAGCCTTTTGCAAAAGCTAACGGTACAGCGCAAGTTTTAGGTAAATTAGCAGACGCTGTTTCAAAAACACCTAATACGTTAACTGATTTTGATAAAGAAAACGTTATATCGCAAGTTGAACAAGCGGTAGAGAATCCACAAGTACTAGCTAGTTTAATATCGGGTGAAGACTTAAAACAGTTTGATTTTAGTAATATAGATCCTGAAGACCCTAACGCTAAAGATCAAGTAGTTGATTTAATAACTAAATCTATATTTGCTCTTCAAGGAAGAAATGTAACGCGTAAAACTACTGGCAGCCGTGGCGGCAGTAGCGGAACTAGCAGCGGTAGTGGGTTATCAAATGCGGATAGAAAATATAATAGCCAGCTAGCTAATAATTTAGATCGTATGTTAGATTCTGGGTTGCCAAAAATAATACAAGGCGTAAAATTTACTCCAGTGCCTGAGCCGTTTGGGGATTTTAAAGAAAAATTAGCAGAACTTAGAAGAAAAAAGGGGAATAATGCCATGCCTACAGCTAAAAATTTAAAGCTTGATGAAAATGATTTCGCTTTATTTGAAAAATGGTATAGTGGCGAAGAAAGCGATCAGCCTGTATTTACAGCTGAAATTGAGGGCAAATTAATGGAATTTACTTACGATAAAATGATGGAGTTTTTAGCTCGTTCATAATCTTAATTTTAATAAAAGTATTATATGGAAAATCTAACTGAAGCACAACGCGCTTTTTTAGAAAAATATAAAACCGAACAAGAGGGAAAGTTAAACGCTCAGTCCGGAGGAAGTCCGGGCCGGCTGAGCAGAAGAAATTACGTGACCGTAAATGGGGAATCAGAATCGGGAGCTACTTTATCGGACTCAGCAGAGTTTGATCCATATTTGCTATCTTTAGAAGATTTAGAAGGTAGCGAAGAAGATGTAAACGATAGAATCTCAACTAGGCTTAGCGTGTTAGGTATTGATGCAGAAGAAGATGGTGGAATAGACGACGGTATTATTTTAAAAGCTAAAGACGGTGCAGAAGTTGGAGAGTTAGGTAATCTTAGCCCACGTAATATTGCTCAAAAATTTTTATATAATGTATTCGGCGTTGATGAGTTTAAAGAAAAATCAAAACAAGAAATAGTTACAGAGTTTAATTCATTCATTACCACTCACGGAGATTTAAAGCATGCTGAAAATCTTACAGACGAGCAATCACAATCTTATAAAAACTATCAAGAAGCAAGAAAAAGTGCTCCGCAAAAAACATTTAATGACGCAATTGAAGATCTTAATGAAAAAAAGGTTAAAAAGTGGGAAAGAAAAGAAGGCACGGTAATTTTTGAACAAAAACGTGAAATAACTCAAAAAGATTTTAATAGCGAAGAAGAGTATAAAGAATATAAATCTTGGAGAGAAACAGGTATATTACCTGAAATTTCAAAAGAAAAAGCCGAAGAGCATCGAGTGCAATTAAGCGAAGCAGCTAAAAAAGAAGCTGGTCAATATGTAATTAAGAATTTAAAAGGCAAAGATAAAGAGGCTTTAGAGCTAAAAATAAATAAAGACAGAGCAGAAAGAAACTATAGAGTTGCTAATATTGAAAACGAGTTTAACGAAATAGACGCTAAACAAAAAGATCTTGAGTTTGATATTAATCAAGCTAGAAAAGCCGGCGCTTCTTCAGAAGAACTTTATGCGCTTAGAAAAAGATTTGCTGACATTAGTAAAGAAAAAGAAAGCTTTAATGACTTTATTAATGATATAACTGATGAAGGTAAGCTTTTAGATGAAAACGCTGCATTTGAAGATTTTAATAAGGACTATAGCTTACTTAATAAATTAGAATATGGCTTCAAAAATTTAGTCGGTCAAGGAATTCAAGCAGTGGGTAATATGGCTCATGCAGCTTATTATCTATCTGCAGCAGCTGCCCCAGCTGCCCCAGGTGCCGTCGGAGCAGCTAGGCTAGCTCAGCTTACGGCGGAAGCCGCAGAACACGGAGAAGAAAGTCTTTTTAAATATGCTCTTGAAAAAGCAGACGATGCAAGTAAAGAAACATTTAAAGATCTTATACAAGATCTTAATAAGGAAGGCGAAAGATTTGCTCAAGGTACTTCTTTTGATAACGCTTTTAAAAGTCCGGGACAGTTTGTTGATTGGGCTGCAAATACTTCTGTTCAAGCAATACCATCTTTAACTTTAGCATTTACGGGTAGCGCGGCTATGCCGTTATTTTTCCTTTCAGGATATGGCTCTAAATTTTCAGAACAGGCCGCCGCTGAATATGATGCAGCAGATAGAATGAAAAGAAATAAAGGTCTTTTAGATCAAGAAGAAGAAAATCCAGGCACTTTAACTGCAGAAGAAATTGCGTCTATAAATGACCAAATGGACGAAGATGCCGCAAAGCTTAACATACCCGCATGGAAAGAAATGTCAACCCGCGCTATAGCTGGTGGAGCTGAAGTTGTTTTTGAAAGATTAGCTACAATGCGCATATTAAGAGGTGCCAACAAAGCTATAAACCCTCTTAAGCAAAGAGTATATAAATCAATAATTAAATCTCAGGCAGAAGAAGGTCTTTCTGAAGGTGCTACGGAATTTGTTAACAACTGGGCTGCATCTGCTATTTTAGGTGAAGATAAAAACCTTTTCGACGGCGTTGTTGAAGCAGCCGCGGGTGGTGGGCTTATAGGTGGAGCAATACAACTTAAAACTAGTGCGCCAGCAGTGTATAAAAATGTAGCTGCATCGTTGATGACTAAAAGTCAAATTAAAGAATATAGAGAACGCGTTAATTCACTAAAAGAAATAGTAGGTGAAGGAAATATAGACAGTATTTTTGATGAAAATATTCCTTTGCCTAAAGGTTTAAGTAAATCGCAAATTGATTTAGTTGAAGACCTTAGAAAAGAAGCAAAAAGCATTGAAGATGCTGCTGCTGGCAGAATAGGTGAAGATTTATCCGCCGAAGATTTATTTAGAGTTGGCGAGTTAAATTTAAAAATGCGAAATATAAATAATCGTTTTGCAAAATTAGCAGCAAGTGGTACTGATTTTAAAGGATTAAGAGCTGCAGAAAAAACATTAAGACAGCAATATGACGATTTAGCTAATCAACGTGAAGCTATATTAACAGATAAATTAGGCAAAGAAAAAGGCAAAGCAGCTAATGATGTTGCAAAAGTTAAGTTTGACGCTAAAACTGGGTATAGACAATTATTCGCAAAAGAAGCTGCTATAAAAAGAGCGCAAAGCAATAAAAAGTTTGATAATTTAAACGCTACTGAAAAAAGCGAAAGAATTAAAAAGCATAAAACAGAAGCTAAAGCTAAAGAAGAATTTTATATTGAAAATAATATAAATAAAATAAGAAAAAACAAAAAAGCAGCGCAAGATGTATTAGACGAATTAGGTCTAAATAACAAAATGGAGCTATTAGACGATAAGTCTTTTAGAAGAAAAGCTAAAGAACTAAATCAAGAAGTTGATAGCGATACAGACGCGCTTATAGATCCTGAAAGCGGCAATATATTTATTAATGAAAGAGTTGCTGCTAAAAACGGAAGAACAGCGGTATCCTCACATGAAGTTTTACATGCTATAGTTGGTAACGTACTTACCAACGGTCAAGCTAATCAAGCTGGTAAAAACCTTTTAAATTATTTAGAGCAAAACGCACCGGAAACATATTCATACGTAAAAGCTAGATTAGATAGTGTTTATGAAGGAGACGCTGCTTATTATGAAGAAGCTATGAATGCTCTTTCTGACTATTTAGCTGAAGGAAATAAATTAGATTTAGGTGTTTTAAAACAAGCAAAAGATTTTATAAATAAAGCACTTAAAAGAGGTAAATCGGATTTAAGCGTTGACGATGCGGAAAGCACCCTTGCTTTTATAGCTAGGTATGCAAAAAATAATAGAACAGAAAAAATAAATAAGCGAGTTACTCGTATTGTTGAAGACGAAAAAGAAGAAGAAGAAGCTGCTAAATTTTCAAGGTCTGTTAAGTTTTCTAAAAATATATCACCTGAATCACAGCAAGAAATAGAAGATTTATTAGCTAGATATAAAGACCGTAAGCGGCAAATTGATAAGTTTATTGAAGATAATAAAGAAAGACTACCTAAAGACGCTGACGGTAATGTAATAAGACCTGATGACCCTTCTATAAATAGAATAGCTAAGAAAATAGAAAGTCTTATTGAACCAGTTACAGGTCCGCTAAAAACAGCTTTACTTAAAAGATTATATGACCCTATTCCTGCTGATGCAAAAAAGAACGTATCTAGAGAAACGTTTGCGCAGGATATAGAAACTATGCTTCGATTATTAGCTTTAAATGAATATAATCCAGAAAAGCAAAGCATTGAAGACTTTTTAGTTAAAAGAGGTTATTTAAGAGCTAATGCGTTAGCAAAAGAATCAGGTATTGAAAGTGCTCAAGAAGGTGGCATTAAACAAGATATTGAAGCAGCTAAAAGTGTTGCCGTTCAAGAAGACGCTAAACCTGTAGCTGAAGATACAAAATATAAAAGTTTAGTTGAGCGTAAAGTTGTTAGCGATAACGTTTTAAGCAATATAAAAGATAAAGTTAAACTAAATGTTCGGTTACTTAAAACACGCATGGATAAAGCTGTTAGTAAGAATGTAACCGTAAGGCCATATATTGCTGAGATACGCAAAATAATGGGTAAACAAGCCGACATTGATCTTAAAAAAGAAATGGGCGGCGTTAAAGATGCTAAGTTCCGTAAGTTTTTACTAAAGCATAAAACAGCTATATTAGAAAATATGACAACAACATATTTATCTACGGCTATGCCTAATGCGCTTCAGAAAAAAGTGAACGGTGTTTTTACAAGCGACTGGAAAGGTAAAAAAATAGATAGAGAAACAGTAGCAACAGATCAAGCCGGCAGAACATCCGGAGCTGAAATATCTAGACGTTTGCCAAACGTTAGTACTAGATTATCCGACGCAGATTTCTTATCTAACTTTTTAAATGAAGACGGAAGTTTAATAAGAGGTAGAAAAGAATCATTAGCTAAAGCAATCGCTGAAGAATTATCTTTTGATATAATATCTGAATCTCTGCAAAATCCAGATAGCGATATTAGACAAGCATTTGAACAAAATCAAGAAGCATTAGGTGTTCAACTAGGTGATAATTATATCGCTGAGGTAAATAGAGATATAGAAAGAGGTAATGTTAAGCGTTCTAAAAGTGTTGATATTGCAAGAGAAGCAATAGATGCTTATTTAGAAAATGATATTGATTTATACGAACAGCTTATTTTAGATTTACCTGTTGATGAAAGAGAACTGTTAGAAGAGTTTATTGCTGATCAAATAGTAGGTACAGGAATAGAAGGATTTAAAAAGCCTCTTTTACAGATGACAATACCAGAAAACCTAAAACAGTTTTTTGATTTGTATAAAGCTACTAATACAAATAAAAATCAGGAAGTGAGCATAGACCAAATGCTAGACTTTTCAGAAGCATTATTAGATGCGCTTCCACCGGCTTTATTAAAACATTTAGCTCCTGAGGTATTAGGGTTGCATTATAGATATGGCGATGTAAATAGAAATCTTAGAGCCGCTGATTTGCTATCTAAATTTAAAGAAAAGCAAAAACAAGCAGACAATACAGATCTAGGCTTTAATCCTGCAGACATAAAAATTATGCAGGCTGGTTTTGGTATATTTGCAAAAATTGAAAAAGATGTATATCTTAAAGAGTTTAAAACTCAAGAAGAAAAATATCAATATTATAGAGAAAACTATGGCGAGATAATTGATAAGGCTAACGATGCTAATATAGCCGCTTTAGACTATATACTTGATAAAGCCTTTGATGTTGCTGTAAAAGACCCTTCAAAAATGGTTGGCTTTTTAAGAATTTTAGAAGGTCAAACAAATATGGGTAAAGCGCTAAGAGGACTTACTGCTTTGCGCGATTTAGAATTATATGCAAAACCTCAAGGTATATATGTATCTAAAGACGGTAAAAATTATTATAATAAATTAACTCCGGCTCAAAAGAAAAAATTAGAAAGCGGTGATATTGTAGTTAATAAAAATAATCCTGTATATAAAGATGCCGTTGCATTTGCAAAGAAAAGAGGCGGCAAAAAGGGATTTTTATATTATATGGGTTTTAAAGGTGAGCATAAAAACCCGTCGGCAAAAGTATTTGCTGCTATTGCAGAAAAATATGTTAAGAATCTTTCTAAAGCTATGGAAAACCCAGCGCAGGCTGAAGCTTATAAGCATGCGTTTAGAATGGAAGCTAAAGGGATAACTAGTGATTTTGAACAACAGCTAAATTCTAAACTTGTTTCAGATATGCAAGATGCTGCGCTAGGTGCAACCAGTGAGGCTGCTGATTTAAGATTAAAAGCTTTACCTGCTGGTTTAAGAAATGCTTTTGTAGATAATCAAACAGGCCTGCAGTCAGTAGCTAGATCACAAAGAAAAATAAATGATTTTTTACAAGAATTAGATGCTGACCAATATGCTAAAGATGTTGAAACTACAAATGACCCAAGCCCTGTAACGGTAAAGAAAAGTAAATCTGCAGATATAAGCAAAGAGCTTAATGAAATGATTGCTCGTCAAAAAGGTGTTAACGCTAATAAAGAATTTTCAAGAATACAAGCGCAGCTAAGAGGTAAGAAAAAAGGCAAATATAAGTTTTTTATTAGACCAGCGGCCGATGACTTTAGAGGATTAATACATTATGCTTTTGCGGGTAAGGGCAAGCAGGGAGAGGCTGATATGAAGTTTTTTGAAGAAAAACTAATGGAGCCTTATTTTAAAGGTGTTGCTGCAATAGACGCATTAAGACAGCAAATAAAAAGAGATTATAAACGAGTTGGTAAAATATTTAAAGAAGAAATAAAGTTATTAAGTACAGAAATACCAGGCTCTGGGTTTAATTATGACCATGCTCTTCGGGTTTACATGTGGAACCGTCAAGGTTTAGAAATAGAAGGTTTATCTAAAAGAGATAAAAAGCTATTATTAGATGCTATTAATAAAAATCCTGAATTAATAAATTTAGCAGATGCTTTGTTGGTTGTTGCTAGAAAATCAGAATGGCCGGCACCTGCAGAATATTGGGAAGGTGGCTCTATATTAGCTGATCTTAATAGTATTACAGAAAAAGTTGGTCGTAAAAAATTCTTAGAAGAGTTTAACGAAAACGCTGACGCTATGTTTAATGAAGCTAATTTAAATAAAATTGAAGCTTTATATGGTAGAGAACATAGAGAAGCTATTGAAGATGCTATTTACGCTATGAAAAATGGTACAAACAGACCATTTGGTAATAATAAAATAGTTAATACATGGCTAAACTGGATTAATGGAGCAACAGGTGCTATAATGTTCTTTAATAGAAGATCAGCATTACTACAGGTATTATCTGCCGCTAACTTTATAAACTGGTCTGACAACAACCCAGCCGCCGCGGCTAAAGCTTTTGCAAACCAAAAACAATATTGGTCTGACTTTGCAATGATATTTAATTCTGATAAGCTTAAAGAACGTCGTGGTGGATTAAAGCAAGATGTAAATGCTAATGAAATTGCTGATGCTGCAAGAGGTTCAAAAAATAGTCCACAAGCAATATTACGTTATTTACTTAAAGTAGGTTTTACACCTACACAAATAGCGGATAGTTTTGCTATTGCTTTAGGTGGTGCAAGTTTTTATCGTAATAGAGTAAATAGATATTTAAGCCAAGGGCTATCGCAAAAAGAAGCTCAAGAAAAAGCGTTTTTAGATTTTTCTAAAAAATCAGACGAAGCACAGCAATCATCTGATCCCGCTTTAGTTTCGCAAGAGCAAAGAAGTGTTTTAGGACGTCTTGTATTAGCTTTTGCTAACACACCTATACAATATACTCGTTTAATGAAAAAAGCCGGTCAGGATCTTATAAATGGACGCGGTAATCCTATCGAGCATGTAAGTAAAATTGCTTACTACGGTTTAGTACAAAACTTTATATTCTCTGCTCTTCAAAGTGCTTTATTTGCATTAGCTTTTGACGATGAAGGTGATGACGAAGAAACAGATAAAAGAACTTCTAGAGTTATAAATAGTATGGTCGATACTATTCTTAGAGGTAGCGGATTATATGGTGCTATAGCGTCTACTATTAAGAATACTATATTAGAGTATTCTAAACAACAAGAAAAAGGTTGGATTGGCGATCATACATATACTATATTGGCCGCAACCAGTATTTCTCCACCTATTAACTCTAAGCTACGTAAATTATATAGTGCTATTCAAACTAGAAAATTTGAAAAAGAAAATGTTGCAGAAAGGGGTTGGGCGTTAACAGCTGACGGTAAATTAAATCTTGGACCTAACTATGAAATACTAGGTAAAGTTCTTTCAGGTACCACTAACGTACCGCTAGATAGAGTTGTTGATGAATTAAAATCTATATCTGAAGCATTAGACGGACGTAATAAAGCGTGGCAAAGAATAGCATTAGCATTAGGTTGGAAAACATGGGATGTAGGTGTTAAAAATGAAGAAGCTGATTTAATTCAAGCTGAAATAAGAAAACAAAAAAGAACTTCAAAGAAAGAAGATAAAAAATCAGATTTAAGAGAAGCGCAGTTAAGAAGAGCCGGAATTAAAAAATAAATAAAATGAAATTAGAAGTATTAAGATTTAGCAGCCAAAAAGATTCAACAAATGGAATATTATTTGACGTTACACATGAGCGAAGATTTTTATGCTATACACTCGAAGACGAACATAGAGACGTTAAAGAATACGGTGAAACAAGAGTACCTGCTGGTACATATGACATCACTCTCCGAACAGTTGGAGGGTTTCATGGAAGATATATAAAGAAATATGGAGAAATGCACAAAGGAATGTTGTGGGTGCGGGAAGTCCCCAACTTTGAATATATTCTTATTCACACTGGTAATACTGATGAACATACTGCTGGCTGTTTACTTTTAGGTGACTCCCAGCAAATAAACTTTGGTGAAAGTAATGGTTTTGTTGGATCTTCCGTAAATGCTTATAAAAGAGTATATCCGCCAATTGCGGCGGCATTAGAATCTGGAGAAAAAGTAACTATTACTTATATAAACTTTGATGACGTGTGATTACACTTAAAACACAACAGTTAACACGTAATTATTTAAAAATACCGATATAACCCAAAACATAAAAAAATGCGATGGAAGAAATACTGAAATTAATAGAGGGATACGGGTTACCTTTAGTTTTACTAATAGGAGCTCTATATGCGTTATATAAGTTTTTCTTTTTCAGTATACATGAAGTAAAAAATGAATTTAGCAAAAGACACGAAACTAATGCTAAAAACATGGAAGCGATAAAAGTTGCATTAGCTGAATTAAAAGAAAAAGTAAACACGCTGCTAAAAAAATAAAAATGGCAAAAGAAATATCAGAAAACACGGTAGTAGGTCTATCGTTAAAAACAATAGGAACGATAGTAGGCGGCGCTGTAATAGTTGCGTTAGGTTATTTCGATTTAAAAGCCGAAGTAGAGCTAGCTAAAGAATTACCACCCGCCGAGGTAGGCCGTATGGAATACGATCTTAAAGATCAGCTTATACGGGAAACTATTATGAACACACAAACTGACGTTGAAGATATTAAAACTCAGCTTGATAAAATGGAAGAACGTTTATTTGAATTAAGATAATATGAAGAGTATACTATTAGCTATAGCGGTAATGATTTCGTTTGCTGCAAATAAAGGAACATGGGGTAATGGAGTTGTTGTTGTTCAATACAATGCAGAGTTTAATAAAGCTAATAGTGTAAAAAATTTACAGCGTATATCCGACGCTAAAATATTTAATGCTTGGATAGATAAGGATCCAGAGTTAAAAAAGACAGGCGCTATTAGATCAGTGCCTACTATTGTTTTATATAAAGACAATAAAGAAATTCGCAGATGGGAAGCTGGTATCATGATGCAACTAGACATTACACATCACGAAGTACAAAAATACGTAGACGATTTAACCGGAGCAAATAAATTTTAATGAGAAAGCTTTTATTTTTAATAACGTTTTTACCAGTTTTGCTTAACGCACAGTTTAAGCCTTTTAAATATGCCACGGTATATACAAGTGCATTTGCCTCAACACCTGCACCGGCTAGATCGCAATGGTATATTAATCAACTAGGTGAGGTTGAAAACGTAACAGTAGAAAACCCGTACGATTATAAAGCTACAATAGGTATTCGCAAAGTTGCTAGATTCGATTATGAGAATCGCCAGAATCGTTTTTACGATGGACAAACAGAACATAGCTTATCAACATCAGCAAATGTTGGTGCAGTAAAAGGCTTAGAATACTTGTTTCAGTTTGACAAAGGAAGACAGCAAGGCCGCGAATACGAAAATGAAAGATACTTCTTCCGTTACTTAGCTAAACGTTGGATGATCAAAGGTGATTACTATGATCAAGGTTTAGTTAATCTTAAATATGTACAAACCGACGCCAGGCTAAGAGCTCATGTAGGAAAGTTTGATTTTAGTATTGGCGTTGCCGCCAGACAGCATAGGCCATATGGTTATAATCCTATTGAAGAACTATTAGATAGTATTCCTTGGTTTGCATTTGCATACAACTTAGGATTTAATGATTTTATTTATGGTATAGATACTGACCTTAACGATAGTATAAACGATTACGATTGGCGTTGGGAAGATTTAGAAGGCAATGAAATAGCTGATACAGACGAAGACTTTAGAAAGCATGTATTCCCACGCTTGATGGGGGAATATAATAGAAGTGTTTTAGACAGCATCGGATATTTAGGTTCTTTATCAGGCATTGCAGGTATTGATTATTATAATTATAAAGAAAAGTTTTGGATTCATACGTGGGCAAATATATTATTTATGCACAAGCACATGACCGGCGATGATGACTTTAGCTATAAAAATTATGTAGACGGTAACCAGTGGTTTGATTATACCGCTGGCGCTGTGCTAGGATGGAAAATAAGAAGACGCTGGGGTATATTTGCAGAAGGCGAAATAACTAAATATTGGGATAAAAGAGTATTCGGCGTTAGAGCTGGTTTAAACTATCAATTTAGATAACTATGAAAATGAAAGGTAAAAGCCCGCTAATGAAAGCATTAGTAGGTAAACAACATAATCTTAACGAAGGATTAAAGGCTGCAATTAAAGCTGCTCCAGGCAAAATGATGCAGAAGTCTCCTATGAATATGAAGGAAGAAACAGCTATGAAGATGGGAATGGTTTCTCCTATGAAAATAGCGGGCATGGACGATCCTGAAAGAGCTAAACTAGTGGCTAGTTTAAATGCTGCTAAAGCTAAAAATCCTGAGCTTTATTCTGATGAAAGTACAAAAGCTATAGATAAAGCAGGAAAGAAACAACCTGTCATGACTTCGCCAGAAGACGCACCTACACCTGAAGAGTTTAAAAAACTTCGAGAAGACAAAACATCATCAAAGCCTAAAACTCGTAAACAAGAAAAACTAATTTCCGCAAAAGCTAAAGAAGCTGATTTTAAAGCAGAAACAAAAGCACCAGAAATTAAAAGAGTCGCAGATTCAGATAAGCCGGAAACACGGGTTATGAGCAAACAAGAAAAGAAAGACCTTAGACAAGCTAAAAGATCAAGAGCACGAAAAGGTTTTGCAAAAGGATTTAGAGAAGGCTTTGTTTCAGAAATAACAGGTGATAAAGTTGCCGACATACGCAAAAGAACAGAAGAAAGAAAGACGAAAAGAGAAGAAGAAAAAAAGACGAAAAGAGAAGCACTAATTGCTGCGGCAAGCGGCACAAAAGGATAAACTATGGCGTTTAAAATGAGGCCTGCGCCTTTTAAAGTTAAACAATTAGAAAAAGTTGTTGAACAGTTAGAAGGAGCATCTAAAAAACACGCTGGTCAAGCTAAGACTATACAGTCTTATATAGATGAGCAGGAAGATTCGCCGGCTAAAAAGAAAGGCACGAAAGATGCTTGTTATTATAAAGTAAAAAGAAAAGTAAAAGTATGGCCAAGTGCTTACGCTTCTGGTCAGCTTGTTCAGTGCCGCAAGCGTGGCGCTGCTAATTACGGTAAATCATCTAAGAAATAATGTTTAAAGATTTTAATATAGCCTCTTTAAAAAAGATGAAACCAAATAGTGACAATAGTTTTGACACTAGAATGGAAATTAAAGAGCTTACTAAAATACCTTTAAATAAAAAGTTTGTTAAAGAGAACGATGATATTGAAGCTAAATTTAAAAGTATAGCTGAAAAAAATAACGTTAAAGACTATGACCCTAAACTTGTAGCCGTTCTTATAAAAACGTCTGCACCTGTAGTGTTAAAGTTAAAAAAACATTTTAATAGACCTAGACCAAAAGTTTTAGCTAAAAAAATGAATATAAAAATGAAAGATATTGAAATGGATTCTATGAAAACACCTTCATATCCTTCAGGCCATTCTGTTCAAGGTAGGTTAATAGCTAAAATATTAGGTGATAAACATCCTAATGCTAAAAATGCTTTTGCTAAAACAGGCGATGATATATCTTATAGTCGTCGTGTGGCTAGAGCGCATTATAAATCAGATAGTAAGATGGGTGAGAAGATGGGTGATATGATGTATGAACATGTTAAAAACCAACTATAATGGCATTTGATTTACCTAACTCAGCATTGAAAAATTTAAGACGTTGGTTTCAAGAAGACTGGCGTACACCGAAAGGCAAGAAAGGATATAGTAAAGGAGATAGCGGTATATTTAGACCGACTAAAAAAGTATCTAGTAAAACACCTAAAACTTATAGTGAGCTAAGTGCAGCTGACATAGCTAAAGCTAGAAAAGAAAGAAGAGAAAAAGGAAGAGTATCTAAATTTGGTGGTAAAAAGAAAGATAAGAAATAAATTATGGCAACATTAACTGCAACAATAACAGAAGCGCTTACCTTAAACGGTAAAGATAGAGGTTCAACAAACACTTTAACGCTTACAGGTATAAACGATGTGTATCATAGAATAGTGACATGCCCAGCGAGTGCTGACACCACAATTGCTAGTTTTAGAACAGCTCTAAGTGGAGTTAGAAGTTTTGTAGATATAGAAAATGCTAAATATATAAGAGTTACTAATTTAGACGGTACAAACTCAATTAACCTTTCGTTGCAAGTGTCTTTAGCAGAAAGCTCAACAGCAGATGCCTCAGCATCAATACTAATTGAGGCAGGAAAAAGCTTTATTATGGGATCACCTCATGACGGTATAAGCGTAAGTGACACAAACGCAAATATAGTTACTTCTTTAAACGACTTAGAAAGTTTATTAGTCGATCCTTCATCAAACACAGTGCAAGTGGAAGTTTTTATAGCAACAACTTAATATAAAATAAATAAAAGGGGAATCAATTACGACTCCCCTTTATTTTTTTATCCATCACACGCAATGCAATCGTTCATTGCGTCAGCGGCAATATCGCCGCGTAGTACCGATTCGGTGCGCATATAATATAATGTTTTAACACCTTTCTTCCATGCATCCATATGGACTTTATTAATCCATTTAGGTGGCGCTTGAGAAGGAAAAGCTAAATTTAAACTAACCGACTGATCTATGTATTGCTGGCGTATACCAGCTTGATTTACTAGCTCTAGTTGGTTTATTTCTTTAAATGTTTTAAATACATTTTTAACTGGTTCGTCCCAGTCACCCATTAGTACATCGTCAAGTTCTTCGATGTTTTGTATTGAGCCACCGTCTTTAAGTATTTGCTCCCATATCTCGGGTGTGTTAAGCTCATTATCTTCTAAAACTTCTTCCAGTACAGTGTTTCTACGTATGAAAGTGCCTTTTGCGCTTTGTTCTGTAAATACGTTAGCGGCCCACGGCTCAATGCCTGGAGAAATATTCCCAGCAAGTTTACTATTAGAAACGGTAGGAGCAATAGCCCGTAAATGGGTATTCCTAAAACCAGTGCCGTTACACCACAAAGGCTCGCCGTATATTTCGGAAAGCTCACGAGAAGCTCTTTCGCTTTCAATTTTAATTTGACTAAATATTTTTCTTGTTTCATATTGTGCTGATAAACCTTCAAAAGGTATTCCTTTAGACTGTAAATATGTATGCCAGCCTAAAACGCCAAGACCTAACGGTCTGCCTTTTGTAGCTGAGCGTACTGCGTTTTCAAAACCACGTAAGCCTTTGGCGCGTTGTATAAACTCTTCCATAACACCATCTAAAAACCAAATAGCATCATATACTAAGTTCGTACCTTGCCATTCATCGTACTTTGCTAGATTGACACTACTAAGACAACATACAAAGCTATGGTTTTCATCTGTGTGCAAAGTAATCTCTGAACAGATATTAGTCATATGAACTTTCAAACCGTTTTCTTTATATGTTTCCGGGTTCTGTTTATTAACATTACCCTTATACATAATGTATGGTTCACCTGTAGCTTTGCGCTTTTGCAATAGCTTTCCCCATTTGCGACGTGCATCTGCATCACCGCTTTCTAACTTACGCATGAACTTGTCACCAACAACTGCACATTGATGCAGGTTAAGTGATTGGCGGTTAACATCGCCTTTAGGCTCACGGATTTCTAGCCATTCTTCAAAGTCATCGTGATCAATATTAATATTAACCGACGCTGCACCTCGTCGAACAGCACCTTGGTTTGTAGCCAAGATAGTAGAATCATAGATTTTACAAAACGGCACAACACCATCTGATGTACCGTTACCTGTGATTCTAGCGCCAGCAGGACGAATTTGATTGATACCAATACCAACTCCGCCGCCATGCTTAGCTAACAGCATCATCTCTAGATTCTTTTGTCCGATATCCTGTATACTATCCGCAACGTCAATACCAAAACAAGATATAGGTAAACCTCGATCTGTGCCTGTATTAGATAACACTGGAGAGGCTAGATTCAACCAGCCTTTCCAAATGTAATCAAAAAATACTTCAGCGAGCTCAGGTTTATACAATCTTCTTGCAACAGCCGTGGCAACTCGCGTGTAAGCATCCTTTGGTGATTCACCCTCTAATAGGTAACCACCAGCAATTGTTTTCTTATATACATCGGTGTCTGCCCATTCGGGATAATCAACACCTTTTATCCATTCGTTATTCCACATTGTTTAATACGTTTTTGCTTAAAAATAAAGGAGACCCGTCTTTATAGCTAATCTGCCAAAGATTTTCTTTTTCAACTATTATAAGCTGTTTATTTTTAAATAGCTTTGCATATTTTTTTAATGCGTATTCTTTTATTTGTTCTTCCATTACCATATGTCTTCAAAATCTTCACCTTCATTTGCCTTAGAATAATCAGTTGATCGCATTGCAAAGAAATCTGTATGCGTCACACCACCTGTAAGATGATAAAACCAGTCTAGCTTTGCAGCCATATCGGAGTTATAAGGAAATAGTTCTATATTTAAGTATCCTAATTCAACTAATTTTTCATTTGTACGCTTACTTATAAAATGTTTTAAATCGTTTGCAGAAATGCCTTCTATGTCGCCCATTTCAAACATCTTATCAATATATCTAAATTCTAGTTTAAGCATCATACGCGCGGCCTCAAGCACGTCCTCGCGACAATCTTCAATCAAGTTAGGCATCTCATCACACATATGTCTAAATAATTGGCATCCCATTTTAGAATGTAATGATTCATCACGTACTGACCACTTCATTTGTTGACCAATACCTTTTAATAAATTACGCAACTGAAACGAATAAAGTACAGAAAAAGCGGAGTATAAACTAACACCCTCAGCAAATGCACTGAATACTGCCAACGATTTAGCAATGCTAACAGGATCATTTCCTTCATAAGCAACCAGATTATCAAACCGTGCAGCAGTTGCATCATCATGTAAAAATGCTTCATAATCTTCTAAACCTAATGTTTCATTTAAATAACTATAAGCTACAGCATGCACTGTTTCTTGTGAACCAAACATCATAGCCATTTGTTGTATTTCGTGTTTAGGAAACCACTTAGTAACCTTCTGTGTCCAGTAATCAGATACCGCACACTCGGTCTGAGCAAAGCCTAGTAGGATATTTCCTACCAGGTTTTTCTCTGCTTCAGTAAGCTTTTCATTCCAATCTTTAACATCACCCTGCATAGGTATTTCAGTATGCAACCAGAATGCTTGCGCTTGTTTTAACCAACCTTCATTATAATATATCGGATATTCAAAAGGTTTATATGGGATGCGTTCGTCAAATAACCCCATTATTCTTTTATAAATTGTAATGCTATATCAAAGAATGGCAAATATAGGACATGCGAATTTACATCATCAGCGTAATAGCTTCGCATCCCTATTAATATACCTGGGTAAAATCCTATAGATATTGCCCAGTTTGTTTTATCGTTGCTCATATTTTTCTATTTGTTCTATTAATTGTTTATAGATTACTCTACCACGCACGCGCCAGGACCAGTCGACCCACTTTTTTATTTGACGCTCTGCGTACTTTTTCCTGGCCAAAGCTTTTGCTTCTCCAGTATCAGTCTTATCGTTTCGTCGCATTGTTTCTGGTTTTGCGGTTTATATAAAGTAAATGGCTCTAGCTTATTTTCAGCAATGTATTTTTTAAATAACTTCCATCGCATCGGAAAAGATTCGTTAGCTCTACCCTTACATTCAATAATAAAATGTTTACCTACGAAGTCTGGTGTGTATTTGATGTTAAGGATTTTTTTATTTCCTCTATTACAGTATTCACCTTTACCGTTCCCCTGGCACTCGTAACTTTCGAATGGGAGATCGAAGGAGGGTTGTAGCTCGAATGTTTCGCCTTCATATATTGCTGGAATTTTTGCTTTCTTTAAAGCTAGATACATATATTTCTCAAGGCCAGAAGCGAAGTTGATGCCGTCTATAGACACCTTCTTCGATCTTACTGGACCTTTTTTTCTACTATATTTCTTTTTCATATTGCTTCGAGGCGCTCTCAGTCTCATACTTTTCTTTAGCTTTTTGTAAATATAAGATAGCGTCCATTAGTTCTTCTTGTAAGTGATTAAGCCAATCAAGCATTTTGCTTGGGTCATCTTCAAGAGTAACTCCGTATTTTTCATAGCCAACGTCAGATCTACTCACAAACTTTTGGCATACGCGTTGTACAACTGGATCGCGAAACTGCATTGGCACAATAGTTTCATTTGATTCTAATGGCTTCATAAAGTTTTTGATTTAGTTGCTAATACTTTAGAAAACGTATCGTCTTTAACGAATGTACCGTTTTGCATTTCACCTTTACGATTAGCTATCTGAATCCAAGCAGCTTCAATACATTCCTCAATAGAATAGCCGCCTAGATGTGCAAGATTAGTTAATACAACTATACAGTCGCCAATAGCATCTACAAATTCAACTTCGTCTTCTTCTAAGATTGATTTAGCAAGTTCACCGACTTCTTCTACAAGCTTTGAAAACTGCGTTTTAACATCGCCTTTGTCATAAATGCCGCGTTCATCTGCCCAGCATCTTATGCAATCAAATGGCGTATATTCTTCGCGACAACATTCTTTTGAATGCTCTTGTTTTTCAAATTGTTTTAATGAAAATTCATGAAATGCTTTGTTATAGATGAAACATCGTTTATCATTAAATCGTGATGTTATTGCATTTTCTACTATCCAGTTAATGTTTTCAGCATTAATTGAAAAGCGATAACCTTGCGGCGTTACCCATGAATAGCCGCGGTTATCCATTAGATTACCTTTAAGTTTATTTAAAGGGCATGGGAATGTTGAGGTTTGTTCTGTTGCGTTTACTGTCATGTTTTTTGGTTTAAATAGGTCTTTATAAGGTGTTACTTCAACTGGATAGCCATAAGACTTTTGAAGTTCTATTTCTAGTCTTGATACCTGGTCGATATCTTTACCCTCAAATAGAACTTCATATTCATCTTCAGCATAGCCTTGTTGCTGAGTTACTCTCTTATAAAGATCACGTGTTACTCCGACTTTTTTACCCGGAATGTGATAAATATAATACGTCATTTTGTCATGAACCCACTGATAAAGGAGCTTTGATTGCAGGCAGCGGATTATATTTTAACACTGCAATATTTTCTAGTCTTGGTATTTCAAGTTTACCTTTATTATAACTTATACCCTTGTTTAAAGCAAGCTTTGATAATTCACTTGGTTTAATTCTTGCTAAGTATGTTAGCGCTTGTCTTTCATGATTTAAATATAAGTGACAATCACCAAGCTGAGCAATAAGTTTGCCAGGCTTTAACTTTGCACCTTTAGCAAGCATCTCAAGTAATAAACCATACATTGCAATATCATAAGGCAAACCTAAGAATACGTCAGCAGATCGTTGCTGCCACATTAAATCAAGTGTTCCTTTGTTTACATAAACCTGAAAGCCATAATGACAT
>Ga0208157_1000345_pt1 | contig 26698 bp, 29 predicted proteins | sample 5_EtaG_FD_184077 | JGI IMG/M metagenome (GOLD analysis project Ga0208157, IMG submission 184077) | Marine viral communities from the Subarctic Pacific Ocean - 5_ETSP_OMZ_AT15132 metaG (SPAdes) (version 2) | ecosystem: Environmental > Aquatic > Marine > Oceanic | place: Pacific Ocean | collected...
AGACAGGACAACCATCTTTCCCTTGGTCATTCGAGGAGAGTGATTTAGTTATCAGACTAAAGAAAAATTATAAAGGCATGAAGGGTATCAATACACCTGTTGCTTTCTATAAGACTGAAGAACAAAGTGGTCAAGTAGTTCTTATGAATGAGGATGAAAGATTACAGATGGAGAAGATAAGTCCAGAGACAGAAGGACAAGTATCTTTCTTAGCTTCTGGATATAACGCAGGTGGTAATGGTGTAGGTATTAGATGTATGCCATTAAGTATTTGCTTTAGAAATATAGTTCCCTTTACAGGTGGAGGTGGAGCAAGTGACTTCGAGACAGCAGAACCAACGACCTACGAAGAGAAAGCGACTGCCACAGCAGCCGACTTCTAAATACAAAAGCAAGTTTGAAGCTGCTTTTGCCGACAGTTTACACAAAAAGAAAATAAAATTTACTTATGAAACTATCAGCATTGACTACACAATTAGCTACAGCTACAAGCCTGACTTTATCCTCAACAATTTTATTGTTGAAACGAAAGGATATTTTTCGACTGAAGACCGCAGAAAGCATCTTGTTATTAAGGAGACAAGACCCGAACTAGACATCAGGTTTTGTTTTCAAAATAGCAAGACACGATTAAGCAAAGCAAAGAGAAGCCTTACCTATGGTGCATGGTGCGATAGGCATGGGTTTCTCTACTGCGATAAAACAATTCCTTCTGAATGGTATGACTTACCCACAACCTGATAACCCTAAAGCAGGTGATACTTTTTTTGACCCAGTTAATAAAATGTGGAGAGTTTTCAATGGCATGACTTGGGTTGAAGTTAATTTACAAGAACACAAATGTAACTTAGATGAAGAGTCAATACAAGAATAAAAAGATTTGCCCTGAGTGTGGCAAAAAAAACTGTGCAGTCTTTGATGATGGGCATGAACATTGCTTCACTATGGATTGCGAATACACGTACTACCCCAACCAAGACAAAGAAAAGAAAGTGAGTAACATCATTCCATTAAAGAAAACAAATCCAAAACTATTAAAGGTAACACCTATACCTTTAGTTAAACGTGGAATCACCAAAGAGACTTGCGAACTATTTGGTTATGGACAGGCAGAATATAGAGGACAGCCTGTTCAAGTTGCTACTTATAAAGACCAACAAGGTAGAGATGTAGCACAACACGTACGATTTCAAGACAAGAAGTTTGTTTGGATAGGAGACATATCTAACGTACAACTATGGGGTCAACACTTATGGCGACAACATGGCAGCAATGGATCTGTATTCGTAAGCTGCTTTGAAGGTGAGATTGATTGCATGAGTGGATCTCAAATACAAGGCAACAAGTTTCCTTGTGTATCAATACCATCAGGGGTGCAGTCAGCAGCTAAGTATTTGGCAGCCAACTACAAATGGTTAGATACTTATTGTCGTATAGTTCTTTGCTTTGATAACGATGATGCAGGGAATAAAGCAGCAGAGAAGTGTATGGAAATTTTACCCAAAGGTAAGGTTGCAATAGCAAGACTAGATCGTAATGATGTTAACGATCATCTTGTACAAGGTGAAGGAGATTTAGTACAAGAAAGATTATGGAAAGCTAGACCAGTAAGACCTGATTGTTTGATCAATGCTGCTGATGCTTGGGATTTATTTACTAAAGAAACAAGTAAAGCTGTAACAGATTTTCCTTTTCCTAAACTAAATGATTTTACAAAAGGATTATTTCCTAGCCAATTATTTACAGTAGCTTCCGCAAGTGGGGCAGGTAAGTCCACAATCTGTAGAGAATTTTGCCATCACTTTTTGAAGAGAGGATTAAAGGTTGGTTATATAGGACTAGAAGAATCAGTACAAAGAACACTTCAAGGTTTGGTAGGCATTGACTTGAATGTTCCTTTACATCTAACTGAAGATGGTATAGATGAAGCGAGCTTAAAGACTGCCTTTGATAAACTTACTTCAAGTCGTAATTTGTTTTTATACAATCACTTCGGTAGTCTTGAACCTGATGTATTGCTTGAACAGATCAGATACTTAGCAACAGTTGATGGAGTGCAGGTAGTAATTCTTGACCACATCAGTATAGTTTTATCTGGTCTTGAGTTAGACAATGAACGCAAAGCAATAGATATTATAATGACCAAGCTAAGAAGTTTATGTGAAGCCACAGGTATAGCTCTTGTATTGGTCAGTCACTTACGCAGACCACAAGGACAATCACATGAGTCAGGCAGGGAGGTTGATACCTCAGACTTGAGGGGATCTCATTCACTACTTCAACTATCAGATGTCGTACTCTCGGCTTCTAGAAACCAGACAGGAAATGCTAGTGAGAGACAGCGATTACAGCTAAAGGTACTCAAGTCTAGACATACAGGGATGACAGGAGAAGTAGATAAATTATTATACGACCAAAAGACAGGTCGATTAATTGTATATGAAAATGATTTTGCTGAACTATGACTTTATTAATTGATGCTGATTGGCTAGTTTATTCTTCTTGTTGTGCTTGTGAAATAGATACAAGATGGAATGAATGGCAACATACTCTTCACTCTGATGAAAGAGATATAATGAACCTGATTGAAAGCAGGTTAGAAGTATATAAACAGATAGCAGAAGACAAGCATGATGTGGTTATGTGCTTTACTTCTTACCCTACATTTCGACATGAGATATTTCCTGAGTACAAAATGAATAGGATAGGTAAACGAAAACCATTAGCACTAAAAAGTATTATTAAAAAAATTAAGAATGAATATGAATCTGCTGCCTATCCAAACCTAGAAGGAGATGATGTTCTTGGATTGTTGGCTACCAATGGTCAGTATAAAAATCCAATCATAGTCTCAGTAGATAAAGACATGAAGACTATACCTTGTAAGTTAATACAAGAAGATGAGATCTTACATATAACAGAGAAGAAAGCAGATAGGCATTGGTTTGAGATGTCACTAGCTGGTGACTCTGGTGATGGTATCGCAGGTCTTAAAGGTATGGGTATGGTTACTGCTTCCAAGACACTAGCCAATACTCCAGATACTAGAGATGCACTTTGGTCTAAGGTACAGGAGACATATACAAAGAAAGGTTATAGTATTGCTGATGCTATTCTCAATGTAAGACTTACAAGAATACTAAGAGAAGGAGATTATAACTACAGCACAGGTGAAGTAAAACTTTGGCAGCCATAAAAAAATCTCTAGATAGAACCACTTACCTAGAGATTTTTTATTGCGTTGCAACAAGGTAACCACTCCTTGCTATCTACAGCGTAACATATAATATAGATATATCTTTTAAATCTTTGTGTCTTTACCAGTAATTACTGACGAACTTATTGAAGCTTTAGATCAAGTGTTTCCTAATAGACATCCAGACCTATCGCTATCTGACAGAGAAGTATGGTATCGTGCAGGTCAAAGATCTCTTGTTGATTATTTAATTGAACAACAAGCTAGACAAAAAGAAACCATGTTAACCAATAGAGTACTGGAGAGATAGTTATGTGTCTTGGAGGAGGTGTAGCTAGAATGACTCCACCAAAAAGTGAATATCAAAATAGACCTGTTACTGTAACTGGTTCACAGACAGGAGTTGATGACGCTAAAGATACAGTCAAAGCAACAGAAAGTTTAAAGATAAAGAGACAAAAAGAAGAAGGAACTTATGTAGATCCAAACCTTACAACTGTACAAAAACTTACAAGAAGTGGAGGTGGAAACAAAACTGCACAACAAAAAGCTAATATATCTGCAAATAGAAAAAAAGCACAAAGCATGGCAAAGGCTAGAATGAGAAGTAAATCACGAATGTCTGGCAGTAGGTCAGGAGGGAGACGTTAACTATGTGTTTAGGAAGACCAAGCCCACCACCATTACCAGATCCAGAACCAGTTGATTCTGCTATCGAGAAGACTGCAACCAAAGTTGCTATTGGTGACAATAGAACTATGGGGCAATCTAAGAAAAAGAAAACAGGAAATAAAGTTACAGGAGGTAAGATTGCTAGAGCAGTAGCACCAAGAAGATTAGGTACAAGGTCTTTACAAATACCTTTACTATCTAATTCTTCTAGTACTGGAAACTTAAACTACTCTTAAAATGGAATACACTTCACAAGGCACAACCGCAGCAGGTAGATATGAAGCTCTTGTTAGTAGTAGATCAACCTACGATAGAGAAGCAAAAGAATCATCAAAGCTAACGATACCTAGTTTAATACCAGAACAAACATCAGGTACTAGAGCTAGGATCAAGACACCTTTCCAAGCTACTGGTAGTCGTGGAGTTAATAGCTTATCAAATAAATTATTAATGACTTTGCTTCCACCAAGCACAGCATTTTTTAAATTAGAAATAGATGATCTTGAAATAAAAAAGCAAGGACAAGAAGCACTACAAAGTGAGATAGATAAAGGACTACGCACAATAGAAAATGCTTTGATGAATCAGATAGAAATATCTAATGATAGGGTTGCTATGTTTGAAGCACTTAAGCATTTAGTTGTATCAGGTAATGTTCTTCTTTACCTAACAGATAAAGGATTAAAAGTATATCCACTATCTAAGTTTGTTTGCAAGCGTGATGAAGTCGGTAATGTTTTAGAGATCTTAATTAAAGAGACAGTACATCCACAAGCTTTACCTCTTGAGTTCTTAGAGCAGATTAAAAAGAAAGAGAACTATGATTCAGATATGATGAAGGGAGACTTGGATATATATACATCTATCAAAAGAATGAATGATGACTTCTTTTGGTTTCAAGAATGTAAAGGAGAAAAGATACCTAACACAGATGGCAGATCAAAAGTAGATGTCACTCCCTTTATTCCTCTCAGGTTCATTCGGGTGGATGGTGAAGATTACGGAAGAGGATATGTTGAAGAGTATCGTGGCGACTTGATTAGTCTTGAGTCTTTAATGCAAGCAATCATTGAAGGTGCTGCTGCTTCTGCTAAAACTTTATTCTTAGTTAATCCTAATGGTATTACAAGAGCAGCCACTATAGCTAAAGCACCGAATGGTGCTATACGAGAAGGGCAAGCTTCTGATATTTCTGTGATGCAAGTAGGAAAGAGTGGAGATTTTTCTGTTGCTTTTAGTGCAATACAAAGAATAGAAGCAAGACTTGAGTTTGCTTTCTTGATGGCTAGATCAGTACAACGTGACGCAGAAAGAGTAACAGCAGCCGAGATAAATCTTATGGCACAAGAACTAGAGAATAGTCTTGGTGGTATCTACAGTATCTTGACCCAAGAGTTTCAACTACCATACCTCAGACGTAGGATGCACCTGTTAGTAAGACAAGGCAAAGTTCCTAAGTTACCTGATGATCTAGTCAAACCTAAGATAGTGACAGGGCTACAAGGACTTGGTAGAGGTAATGATAGAAACAAACTTATAGAGTTTATTGGAACTGTAGCTCAAGCTCTAGGACCAGATGTAATGAGACAGTACGTTAATGTGGATGAAGCGGTCAAACGTCTTGCTACCAGTATCGGAATAGATACTGCTAACCTAGTAAAAACACAAGAGGAGATCCAAGCCGAGCAACAAGCTGCACAACAACAACAGCTTATTCAAAGTCTTGGACCTGCTGCTTTAGGTTCACGTTTGCTTGATCCTAAAGTAAATGCTGAAGCTGGTTTAGCTGATGCACAGGCACAACAATTACAAGGAGGACAACCTGATGCCAACCAAGAAGCCTAGTAGAAAAAGAGATGATGACGGAAAGTTTATTTCTGAATCTGAAAAAGCAATCGTTAGTCCCATAGGAGAGAACGAAAAGAACCCTGTACCAGACAAGTCAGGCGACCACGTTACTGGCAATGGTAATACAATTCACTATAGTTAAATAAAAAACACTATGACTTCATCACAAGTACAAGTCTCTGAAACCCCACCAGTTTCCCAACAAGACCTCGAAGGTTTAAAAGATGAGAATGGTTTGTATGCTGGTAAATTTAAAACTGTAGAAGATCTTGCTAATAGCTACAAAGAACTAGAAGGTAAGCTTGGTACAGTAACAGAAGAAGCACCAGCAACAGAAGAAGTAGAAGAATCTACTGGTGTACCAGAAGGATATGAAGATTACTACCAAGAAGATGGAACTGTAGATTACGCTTCTGTAAATGAAAACTACGGAGAAATATTAGGTGAGATCTTTAAAGAGAACAGCATTGATCCTTATAAAATTAGTGCAGAGTTTCATAAGAATGAAGGTGAGATACCAGAAGAAATGTATCAGTCTTTATTAGATGCAGGTCTATCTAAAGGTGCTGTTGACCGATACCTTACTGGTGCAGCAGTAGATAGTGGTTATACAGAAGAAGGTGAAGAAGGTGCTGCTGCTGAACTGCCATCTCAAGAAGTAAAAGATATAAGAGACTCAATAGGGGGAGATGAAGCTTATGGCAAGATGGTTAGTTGGGCTTTAGATAACTTACCTAAACCTGAGATCGAAGCTTTCAATGATGCAACAAATACAATGTCTGGTCCACAACTAGGTATGATGGTACAAGGACTATATACAAGATACCAAAACGCTATGGGAGTTGAACCAAATCTTTATTCTGGTAAGTCTGCTTCTAGTGGAGTTGCACCTTACAGATCAACAGCAGAAGTTATAGCTGCTATGGGTGATCCTCGTTGGGAAAAAGATATGACTTATACAGAACAAGTTAAAGCACGTTTAGAAAATAGTAACGTCTTTGGGTAATGGCTAAGTTATGTGCCAGAGGTAAAGCAGCAGCCAAGCGTAAGTTTAAGGTTTATCCTTCTGCTTACGCTAATGCTTACGGAGTCAAGGTCTGTAAAGGACAAGTCAAAGTAGGTGGTAAAAAGAAAGTAGCTAGTGGCTACACTAGAAAATCATTGAGGGTATCTTAATCATGCTTAAAGGAAATCAAAATAAATTAGACGTTAATAAAGATGGCAAGATAAGTCGTGAAGACTTTAAAATTTTAGGTAAGAACTCTAAGAAAAAGAAGAAGAAGAAATGAGTAAACTTACACCTAAACAAATAGTTACTCTCAACAAACATTCCAAACATCATTCCAAAAAACACATGGATATGATGAAGAAGCTTATGCGTGAAGGTATATCATTTAAAGCTGCACATGAGAAAGCACAAAAGCAAGTAGGTAAATGAGTTTACGCAGATGGTTTAAAGAAGAATGGGTAGACGTTAAAACAGGTAAGCCTTGTGGTCGTCAGAAAGGTGAGAAGCGTAGTGGCTACCCTGCTTGCAGACCTTCTAAAAGAGTTAGTAGCAAGACTCCAAAGACTACAAAAGAAATGAGTGGTAGTGAGACTAGAAAATTTAAAGCAAGTAAGACCAGTTCAAGGAAGATAGCTTATCAACATAGACGCAAAAAAAATAATCGCAAGAGTTTAAAGATTGCGTAATAATGCTATATTTTAAATAGCTTACATCTTTTATGTCTAAAGGAGTATCTCTTACTAAGAAGGACAAAGACCCTACAGGGGGTTTGACTGCTTCTGGTCGTAGGAAATATAACCGAGCAACAGGTGGAAACTTGCAAGCACCTGTTACTAAAAAGACAGGTCTTTCGCCTAGACAAAAATCAAGAAGGAAATCTTTTTGTGCAAGAATGTCAAAAGCAAAAGGACCGTTAAAGAAAGATGGTAAGTTAACTCGCAAAGCCCTTGCTTTAAGGAAGTGGAATTGTGGGTCAGTATAAATTAACAAAGTAGAAATCTAAATATCTAAGTGCCTGATGCGTCAGATAACACTTGTGAGAAAGGATTGAAGCAAAGTTAGTTTCTCAAATTTGTAAACATTAATCAAGGAATTTTACTATGGCTAACGCTACAGTCTCACGCCTTGGTTTGGTTAACAATAGTGGAACAGGCTTTGATGCCCTGTTTTTAAAAATTTTCTCAGGTGAGGTCCTAACTTCGTTCACCAGAAATAACATTTTTAATGAACAGCTTCATTCAGTTCGTACTATTACAAGTGGAAAATCAGCACAGTTTCCTGTTCTAGGAACTGCGACTGCGGCTTATCATACAGTCGGAAATCCATTGGTAGGAGCAAACCAAATCAAGGCAAATGAAAAGATTATCACAATAGATGATCTTCTAATTGCACAGAGTTTCATTGCTAACATTGATGAACTCAAGAATCATTATGACGTAAGAGCAACTTACGCTGATGAGCTAGGAAAGGCACTAGCTAAAACGTATGATGAAAACGTAGCCAAGCAAATTGCTAATGCTTCCAGAGCTTCTACTACTCTTAGTGGTGGTAATGGTGGTATTGTCTTAACACTTGCTAATGGTAATACAGCATCTTCTGATGTTACTGGTGATGAGATAGCAGCAGCTATCTATGATATTGCACAGACAATGGATGAAAGAGACATTCCTCCAACAGATCGTTTCTGTGTACTACCACCTGCTGAGTACTACAAGCTTGCTGAATCTGCTACTAGAACTGTAGACACAGACTTTAACCCACAAGGTAATGGTTCGTTTGCTTCTGGTAAGGTACAACAAGTTGCTGGCATCCCTGTAATGATGTCTAACAACGTACCTCAGTCAAACAGATCAGCAGCATCAGGTGAGAACAACGCTTACAACGGTGACGACAGTAAGACTATTGGTTTAGTTTTCCATAAGTCGGCTGTTGGTACAGTTAAGTTGATGGATATGACTACTGAGATCTCTGGTTCAGATTATGGCATAATGTATCAAGGAACCTTAATGGTTGCTAAGTATGCGTTAGGTCATGGAATCCTAAGACCAGAATGTGCAGCTACTATTAAGTTATCTGCTTCTTAATTTCAATTTATAGGGTATCTTATTAATAGATACCCTTTTTTTTATCATTATGTATTCATCAAAGAAAAAGAAGAAGAAGAAAAAAGGTGGGAGGGATTCACTTAAAATAAAAAAGTATTAAACAATGACTGTAGCTGCAACCACAGAGCTTGAAGCAATCAACATAATGTTAGCTGCTATAGCGGAAGCTCCAATAAATAGTTTGACAGGCACACTTCCAGTAGATGCTGTAACTGCCAGATCAACTCTTACTGAATTTAATAAAGAAGTACAGTCAGAAGGTTGGTCTTTTAATACTGAGATAGATGTAACTCTTACTAGAAATGGATCAAATCAAATTAGTTTGCCAGCTAACGTCTTAAGAGTAGATGCAAATATACATCAACATCCAACAATAGATCCTATACAACGTGGATTAAAATTATACGACAGACAAAATAATAAGTTTGAATTTGAAGAAGATTTAATTTGTACTGTTGTTTACTTTAGAACTTTTGATGAGATTCCAGAACAGGCAAGAAGATATATCAACATCAAAGCTGCAAGAGTATTTGTTGATAGGTTGGTAGGAGATCAAGGGCTAAGAACATATACACAAGAAGATGAAGTTAGAGCAAGAACTATACTTACAGAGACAGATTATGCAAATGCAGATCATAATTTATTAAGAGGAGATCCTTCTCTTACCAGTATCTTTGATACTTATAATCCTTCTAGTGCATTAATTAGATAGCTATGCCTGTTATATCAAGAGCTATACCTACATTATTGAGAGGTATATCACAGTCTTCGGATGCTTTAAAGCAACCAGATCATGCAGATATACAAGACAATGCAGATAGTAACCCTGTTCTTGGTCTAACAAAACGAAGTGGTTTTCAATATGTAACTGCTTTATCTTCTTCAACCCTTGGTAATGTTCATATTCAAACTATTAATAGAGACTTAAGTGAAAGATATGTAGCTGTATTTAGTAATGGAAATGTAAAAGTTTTTGAATTAGATGGTACAGAACTAACAGTAAACAAACCTGACGGTACTGCCTATTTAAATACTTCTACACCTAGAAGTGTAATGAAGACTGTTACTATTGCTGACTTTACATTTGTAGTTAATACAAGTATTACAGCAGCAATGGACACTACTCTTAGCGGTGGTACTGGAACAAAAGCAATTATATTTATTAATCAGGCAACAGCAGATACAACCTACTCAGTAACGATAGATGGAGTTACGGTTACTGATGATACTTCTGGAGATTCTACTCTTAGTACAGATACCATAGCTGCTGATTTAAAGTCTGGTCTTGATTCTGGTCTGTCTGGTTTTACGATTGCTAGAAATGGTCCTGTTTTATATGTAAGAAAAAATGATAATTCTAATTTTTCTATAGATGGTAGTGATACTCAAGGTGATACCAAGATGACAATAATAAAAGATTCAGTACAAAGGTTTACTGATCTACCAACAGTTTCACCTAATGGATATGTAGTAGAAATAAAAGGAGATGACGATACAAACTTTGATAACTACTATGTAAAATTTGTTACTAATAATGGTGGTGCTTTTGAAGAAGGGCAATGGGAAGAAACAGTAGAAGCTGGTATTCCTTTTAAGTTTGACTATGCCACTATGCCCCATGTCTTGATAAGACAAGCAGATGGTAATTTTAGATTTGCAAGAGTAGATGGTGATACTTATACAGCAGGTGGTCAATCATTTACATTACCTAAATGGGGAGAAAGAACTGTAGGTGATGTTATATCTGCACCTGATCCTTCCTTTATTGGTCAAAAAATTAATAACGTATTCTTCTTTAGAAACAGATTAGGTTTTCTTGCAGGTGATAATGTAATTCTTTCTAGGGTATCTGAATTTTTTAACTTCTTTCCTGAGACAGTTGTATCTGTTTTAGATAATGAACCTATTGATGTGGCTGCTTCTCATACAAAAGTAGCGATATTAAAAAGTGCAGTAACTATGGGAGAGAAACTAATACTTTTCTCAGAACAAACTCAGTTTGTATTAGCAAGTTCAGCAGATAACCTTACACCTAAGACAGCTAACGTACTGGTAATAACTGAATTTGAAAGTAGTTCTGCTGCACAACCTGTACCTTCTGGTAGTTCTATCTACTTTTTAACTCAGAAAGGATCTTTTGCTGGTATTAGAGAATATATTTTACAAGGAGAATCACAGATAAGAGATGCAGCAAACATAACTATCCATGTACCAAGACTGATACCAAGCAATATATTTAAAATGGCAGTATCAACCAATCAAGATATTCTTGTCTTATTAGGTTCAGATGATCCTAATAAATTATATGTATATAGATGGTTATATGGAAGAGAAGGCAAGTCATTAAGTGCTTGGTTTACTTATACAATCAATACAAATAGATCTATCTTAAATGTAGATTTTATTGGTACAGATTTGTTTGCAGTTATTGAAGAAGCAAACAAAGTAACTTTAGAAAAGATACCATTTGAAACTGAATTTAAAGAACCTAATGCAGAATTTGAATATCATCTTGACCATAAAGTAACTGAAGCAACTACTGGTGTATCAGTATCTTATAGCTCTGGTACTGGTCTATCTACCTTTACAGTTCCTTATAGATTAAGAGCAAGCATGAATATAATTGGTAGATATTTAGCTAATGGAGAAACAAGTACTTTTGTAGATGCTCAAGGCAATACAAAGACTCTTGTATCAGGACAAGTCTTGAGTACTTCTAATACAACAAATGGATCTACTTCTACTATTACTGCTATAGGAGACTATAGAAATAGTAAATTTATTATTGGTGAACCTTATGAAATGCACTACAGATTTAGTAAGCAAAGACTAACAGAACAAGGTGCTGGTTCTCCTGAGTATGTAGGTACAAGATTACAACTACATCATTTTTATATAAAGTACGAAGAAGCTGGATTTTTTAAAGTAGAAGTAACACCTGAGAATAGAAACACAAGTACTCATAAATTTACTGGTCGTCTGCTTGGTGCTGCGTCTGCTGCTATCGGTCAGATAAACCTTGATACTGGTACATTTAAAGTACCTATAATGAGTAAGTCTGATAGGGTAGATATAGATATAAAAAATGATACTTTTCTTCCTACACGTTTAGCAGGTGCAGAGTATGAAGGTACTTTTCATATAAGGAGCAGAAGAATATAGTGGGTTATTTAAGAAAATCTAAGCTAGAAGATTTTAAATTTGTAGTAGAAAACATGAGAGAAATGGACAGGCTTGAATCTTTCTATCAAACAGATATGACTCCAGAAGATGCACTTAGTTATACTTTTTTAGGTAGTAAAACTAATATGACTATTGCTTCTGATGATGACCAGCCTATAGGTTTATGTGGTGTATTTAAAGATGGTTGCATATGGTGTATTGCTACAGATGAATTGTTTGATAATAAAAAATATAGAATACAATTAATAAGACAAGGCAGAGATTGGGTTGATAATCTACTTGAGTCTTATAAAATACTTTATAATTATGTATATGCAGAGAACACTTCTGCTATAAAATGGTTAAAAAGTCTTGGGTTTACTTTTGTGAAACTACATGAATGTTATGGTAAACAAAAGAAACCTTTCTACGAATTTCTGAGGATTGCCTAGATGTGTGTTGGTGCTGCATTATTAGGAGCAGGTTCTACAACAGCAGTAGCAGGTGGTATATCTGCTGCCACAGCATTGAATATAGGCTTGGGTCTTACTGTAGCCAATGCTTTTGTCGGTAGGGCTGCTGCTAAAGATAGAGCTAATCAAACTTATAACCAAGCATTGATAGCTAACCAATCAGCAGAAGATGACAAAAGACAACGACAATTAGCTCTTTCAGAAAGAAAAGCAGAAGAAGAAAAGTTTGCAGCACAAGATAAGTTTGCTAAAACTATTGATGCTTTACAAGCTAGTCGATCTATAATAGCTTCAGAACAAGCTGGTTCAACTGTAGGATTATTATTAATGGATCAAGATAGACAAGCTGCTAACTATAGAGAAAAAATAAATCAGAGTATTGAATCAATGAATAGACAGTATCTATTTAATATTCAACAAACAGAATCACAATTTGACAGTAGAAGAAATCAATTACAAAGTAATATAAATGAAGCTTATAACGCTATACCAAGTCTAGGTCAAACCTTATTAAATATCGGTACTCAAGGTGTCGGTATGTATCTCGGAGCAGCAGCTATCTAATTATGGTTTTACAAGTTGGCACTACAAATTTTCAAAGTACAGCAGGTGAAAGTTCTAGAAATCCTGTAAATACTTTTGTTGAACCTGTAAGCGTTTTACCTAAAACTGGATTGATGGAGTTGGCTGATACTTTAAAATCTATAAACCCTACATTACAAAAACTTGTTAACTTTCAAATAGATAAAGCAAAACAAGAAGGTGTATTAGCTGGTCAAAATCAAGTCTTAGGTTCTACTCCTACAGAAATTAATAAAATAAAAAAACAATTAGAAGCAAAAGAAGGTAAAAGATTTGCTAGGAATTTTATTGGTGGAAACATTTACACGCAGTATGGAATAGAAAAACAAATAGCTTTGAATTTAGGTAACTCATCAAAAGCAAAAACTAAAAAGTTTTTTGATGAGTATGTTGTTCAATTTGAAACTAAAGATGGTGTAATTCCTATGCCACTAAGTCAATTTGATGTTGGATCTGAACAATTTGAAGTAGCTTTATCAGATTTTAATGCAACTCAATTAACAGATACAAAAGGTATTAGGCCAGAAATATTAAATGAACATTTTTTTCCAAGTCAAAACTTAGCTCTACAAGAAGTCTTTAAAGATCACGAAGAAAAAAGATCAGAACAAAAAATTGGTATATTTGAAAATAGTTTTAGTGATTCTATACTTATAAATTTCCGAAGTATTAATGAAGATAATGACGATATAGATGATAAATTTGTCAAGTTAGATAATGTTCAAAATAATATTAATAATATGGTTACTTATGGTTTAACAGATAGCGTATCACCTAAAAAAATTGTTGATTATACACAAAATAACATCAATACAATTATTAGTGACTTTGAAGATGGTGAATTAGATTGGATTGAAGCTGAAGCTGAAATATATGATCTTATTGATTTTGTAAAAGAATTAAGAGTAGGACCACAACAAACTAAATTAGGTGATTTCACAGATAAAGATGGCAGTTTTAATGTAATGTTAAAAGAAACCTTTAAAGTTATAAATGATAAAAAAGAAGAAGAAGTTAAATTTGCAAATCTATCAGAGCAATCAGATATAGATACTAGGCTTTCACAATTAGATTACAATACTAAAAGTTTTGCCACTATTAGAAATAATGCAAACATAATAAGTGGTTTAACAAAAGATTTTCCAGATCAAATTGAATTTATAAAAGAAAAATATGCAGATTTAAACTACAACGTAGATGCTTGGTGGTTAAACTTTCACAAAAGATATAATAATGGTGAATTTAAGGATAAACAACAAGCAAAGACAACTTTATATGGCTTTATGGAAACTCTAGGTCCAGCAGCAACAAAAGAAGATGTAGATAATTTTAATAGATTATTTAATTATGTTGATAGCAATACTAATAAAGGTTTGTTTGAATCAAGACCAGAATTAAAAAGACTTATAAAACAAGGAGATAGGGTTTTAAGTCAGAGAGGATTATTTACTTTAGAAGTTAAAGGACAATACGTTCAACAAAAATTTGATTTAGATGAACACTTTAGATTAGAATTAGACAAATGGAGCATAGGACAATATGCCAATGAAGCAGCAAAAGAAACTAAATACCAAGAAATAATTTCTAATTATAAGGAAGATCTAAAAAAAATTAAATCAGGCAAATCAGCAAGTGAAGGTGGATATGACTATTACAATGCTGATAACTTTATATTTGATCCGACCAGTTATGAAGGAGAAAAAGAAGCTGGTGAAATTTTTAAAGGTCTTGGGATTGAAGGTGGTGCATTTTCAGAAGGTGGTTTTACAACAGTTGACGTAAGTTCTGGTGATACTTTATCTGGTATTGCAAATGATCTTGACACTTCTGTTGAAGCTATTAAAAAAGCAAATGGAATGACAACTAATAAAATTCAAATAGGTGATGTTTTAGTAATTCCAGAAGGTATTACTGATTTAGACAAAGTAGATGCTCCTAAGTTTGACATGAATAAACTGATTACAAGTAAAGACCATCCATTTAATCCTGTTAGAGAAAAACATAATTTCCAAGTTATTTATAATATTGCTAAAGAAATAGGTATTAAATATCCCGAACTTGTAGCTGCACAAGCTATGGAAGAAACAGGTTTTGGTAAAACTCAATCAGCAAAAAATAATTTCTTAGGTCTTCAAGCTACATCTTCAGAAGTTAAAAGAGGTGAATCTGAAAGAAAATTAACTACTGAATTTAGAGGTCAAGGTGAACAACTAGAAGAAGCAGACTTTAAAACATTTAATAATATTAGAGCAATGATGATGCAATACAAGAAACAATGGAATGATAACTTCTTGGGTAGAAAAGGTATAGTAAATGCAAACAGTATTAAAGAAGCAATTAAAATGCTACAAGCTGAAGATTATGCAACCAATCCAGATTATGATAAAAATGTATTAAGTATTATTGATCGTGGTATCAAAGAAGGGTGGTTTTAAATTATGACAGATTCAAATTTACAATTTTCAGATACAGATAAAAAAGATACGAACTTAGAATTTAACGAAACAAATAATGATGCTAACTTAGAATTTGGTGGTCAAACACAAACTAATAATTTAGAGTTTAGTTCTGAAAACAAACAAAAAAATATACCAACAACTAACCAGAACGAAACAAGTTTTAAATCAAATTTCGGTAGTAGTTTATTTAACGAGAACCTAAGTCTTATAGATTTTAATACTGAGTTTGATTTTAGTGATACTGTTAATAGCTTATTTTTAAATCAAAATGATGTTTTTGATTTTAAAGAACAAGATTTTAGTATTACTAGAAAAATATTTGAAGATATGACAGTTAAAGACGAAGGAGAAAAAGCTGCTTCTGTCTCACCTGCAATATTAAATTACTTAACTATGTTTGATTTTCTTCAAGGAAATCAATTCTCTGATATGGGTTTTAGTAATAAACCTATTGAAAGACCTAATGATTTGAAAAACATTAATAAGTTAATGAAAAAAGAATTGGGTTATTCATATAATCAATTCAATAACAATCAAATACCTAGAGATGTTTTAGAGTCTGATAAATTTCAAAATGGATTATTAAATATAAGAAAGTTTTATGAAACTAAAAATTTTAATATTCAAGATGTAAAAGCTGATAATGAAGCACAATTAAACAAGTTAGGTAAAAGTTTAGGTATTGAAATTAGTGGTGGTATTGCTGCTGATGTTGCTTTAGCACCACTATTAACTTTTGGTCCTTATGGAATAGGATCTTATCTTGTTGGTCAATTTAGTATTGGTTATGGCTTAAATATTAATGCACAGAAAACAAGAATAGGTAGAGAAAATTTAGCAGGTGATAATAGCAAAATAAGTCAAGCAGAAGCTATATCAGCAGGTCTTATTCAAATGATTCCTTTTGGTGTAGGTGCAAAAGGTTGGAAGGGTATAAGAAGAAGTGCTGCTTTTGGAGGTAGTTTAAGTGTTAGTGAAACTTTTTTAAGAGATATACTTGGAGATGAAGTAGCACCAGAAGAATATTGGTTAGCGTTAGGTCTTGGTACTACTTTTGGAGGTAGTTTTAAAGGTGCAGTAGAAGGTCTAGATAATATATTTGTTAAATACAAAGGAAAAACAATTAAAGAAATTGATAGTAGTTTGACTATTAAAGAAAAGAAAACTATCAATGACTCTGTAGAAATTATTGACGAAGCTAACGAAGCTATCAATACAAAATTAGATAGTGAAGGAGTAAGTAAAACTGATCTTGAAAATGAAATTAAAACTCAGACAACAGGTGAACAAGTAAAACCAAAAACAGAAGGAGATGAAATAAGAACTTATGTAATGCCTTCTGCTTACAAAAATACAAAACCTAATTATGGTAGTGCCAAAATTATTTTTGAGTCTGATTTTGATAAGATGGCATATTCTTTAAGACTTGGTAAAAAAGCACCTGATACACAATTTAAAATAGATAAGGAGAAAAAAATATTACAGACATTTATAACTCAAGGGTTTACAGAAGCAGAAATCAGAAAACATGGTGCAGAACTACATAAAAAAGTAAAAGCTTTTGTTACTGACAAGACAGGTAGTGCTACCGCATCACCTTCTAATACAAAAGGGTTAGTTATAGAGATTGCAGCAGACATAACATACAAAGATCAAGTAAATACTGTTTTAAATAAAACTGCAAATAAAAAATTAGATTTAGGAGATGTCAATAAAAATCCACAAAAAGCTAGTTTTATTGAAAAGAATCCAAATTTAAAAGAAGGACAACAAGAATTTTTAGCAGCAAATATAAGAAAGAAAAAAGATGAAAATACTTTACCTCCAATTACACAAAGAAAATCTCAACAAGAAACAAAAGCAAAAGCATTAGATTTGCTTGCAGGTAATAAAACACCTAAAGATGACAATGTTGTTAGTATTGCTAACTCTAAATTATTAAAAGAAAGACATCAACTTAAATCAAAACTATATGATGAGTTTCCAGATGATGAACAGATTTATGCAGAAGCACAAGAAATAATTTTACAAACAGAAAATGTTGCAAAAATAAATGACAAACTAATGGAGACTTATAAAACTAAGAATCCAAAACTTATAGAAGCAGAAATTAACAATCTTATAGAAGCATTAGATGAAGTTGATGATTGGTTAACAATGGGTCTTAGTACAAGAACTAGAGTTGCTAGAGCCTTCAAGACTATGGGTATGAAACCAGATGTAGGTTTAGAAGGTAAAAAGCCAGCAGAAATAATGGATCTTACACCAGCAGCAAAGAGAAAATTACAAGAAGAATCTATAGATGTATCACCAGTTTTAAATGAGTTAATACAACAAAATGTAGATTTAAAAAATGACATGATAGATGCTGTTAGACGAGCTAATGAGACAGGAGATTACTCTGAATTAATAAAACAATCACAATTAATAAAAGATATATCAGGTGATGCAAGAAATTTAGTTGCAGTTAAAAGTGGCAACGTAATTAATGTATGGAAAGGTCTAGAAGGTTTTGGTCGAGTAATGAATGAGATTGGTATTAATGCTGTTTTATCAGGACCAAGCACACAAAAAGTAAATTTATTTTCTGGTGTCGCTATGACCTTTATGCGTTCATTAAATAATTTTGCAGGTGCTAATAATGTGACAGAATTAAAAGCTGCTAAAGAACATTTATTTGCTTTATTTTATAACCTTGATTTTGCAGCACAGACATGGAAAAGATCATGGGATATGGAAGATAATTTTGTAAATGTTGGCAACATGAAAGGTCAAGTTAGCCAAAGATTTATGATTTCTTCTGATAATCAAGGAAGTTTTGGAAGACTTGCAGACAAAGCAATAGAACCAATCGGAAGAAAAACTGGTCTTATTCCAACAGATGCACCATATTTTCCTTTTAATGCTATTGATTTTACTGGTAAAACATTAAGATTACCTAGTAGATTAATGACAGCAAATGACGCATTAATACAAACTCCTAACATTATTGGTGCTACAGCATTTTATTCTTTTAACGAAGGAATGAAAAAAGGTCTTAGTGGGTCAGAGCTAAGTAGATATGTAAAAAGCAACATTGATGGAGTTATACATTATATTTTAAAAGGTCAAGAAGGAACTATAGGCAGACTTGTAGATCCAGAGTTAGGTGCAGGTCCACAACAATTCATTCCTGATCTAGTAACAGAAAGAATACTTTTAAAAGCTAAAGAATTTGGTAAACAAATAACATTTACACAAGACATTAGAACAGAAGATTTATTTGGTAAAGGTGCAGACTTTATTAATAATATGGCTATAAAAAATCCTCTTGTAAGGTTCTGGTTAAAATTTACAAGAAGTCCTACAAATATGTTTAAAGAATCAGGTAGATATTTACCTTATGTCAATACTCCTATGGTAGTAAGGTTTCCTGACCAATTACCTTTTAAAGCTGGATTTGGTATAGATGAATTTTATCAAAACAGAATAGGAGGTAAAAGACAAAACCTTAACTTTGTAAATGAATTTTTATTGCCAGAAATAAGGGCTGACTTAGCAAGTCCTGATCCTTTAGTGCGTCAAAATACAGTTGGTCAAATAAGAATGGGTTATGCCTATGCAAGTCTTTTGATGTTAGCTGCACACAAAAACAATGAAGATCCTCATGTAGGTGGTGAACCACCACACATGTTTTTAACAGGTGGTGGTCCTAATTATTTTAATAAGAATGGTGCTGTTGAATGGATTTCTAAATACAAAAATGGGTGGCGACCATATAGTGTTGCTACTTTAAAATATGATGAAGATGGAGATATAGTTTATAGAAATGGTAAACCTGTTTATGTATATAAAAGCTTAGAAGGCATACCTGACCCTATGGCTTCTCTTGTAAGGATATTTTTAGATTTTGCAGAAATGGCTCCAATGTCAACAAAAGATAAAGATATTGGTGAGTTCATAAAAGTTTGGGTTGCTTTTGCAGGTAGAAACATGTTTAACAAAACTTATACAGCACCTTTAAATGAACTGCTTAATATTATTGCAGCAGTACCAGATTTAGGAGAAAATGCAGACCCAGAAGAAGGTGTAAGTTATACAAAGAAAAAATGGTTTGATTATGTTGGCAGACAAGTTGGTAATAGTATTTTGCCTTATTCCTCTCTACTAAAAAGAATAGGAAGAACACCAACAGATATTTTAAGAATTATGGGTGTGACAGATGAAATAGCAAAAATAAAAGCTATTGAAGAAGGTGATTATTCTGATTTAAAATGGTTTTTAAAACCAGATACTAAAACTAGAGCAGGTGATACTGCAAATGAAAATGTAAAATATGGTGACGAAGAATTTAATAAAGTAGATTCTTTTATACAAATAGCAGACAATATTCTTAATAAGATAAGAGAATCAGTCGGATATAATCTTGGTGGTACAGCTGTTCCACAAGTAGAACATATTACAAATGAATTTGTTACTTATCCTCAAAAAGCAGGTTTAAATTTATTTTCAACAACTCCTATTAGCGAAAGCAAGAATTTTAGATTATATGAAGCTACAGGATTAATTGGAAGAATGATGTCTCCACCACCCGAAGTTATTAGAGGATCTAATTTTACAGGAGTAGGATCAAAAGGTTTTGTACCTAAGAAATTAGATAAGAAAGAATATAATAAATTACAAATTTATGTAAATACTGTCAAAATTAATGTTGGTGGTTCTAATAAAATGGATATAAAACAAGCTATGAATAGATTTTTTGATAGCGATATTTACCAAAATGCTAAGACAACAATCGAAGATGATGGTAGAGATTCAGATGTAGGTAAACTAGCAGCAGAACTTATTTTTAATGAAATGAATAAAATCAATACTCAATATATTAAAGCAGGTATTAACCTTTATAGAGAAAAAGAGATGACTCAAGAAGAATATCAAGGTAGGATAAATGCAAAACAAAATATTAAAAAGAAGTTCCTTGATAAAATGAATGTAAATTATCAAAATTACAATTTAAATAATTAATCATGGCTACTAATACCACAGCGACAGCAACAACACATACTGGTAATGGTAGTACTAATAACTTTGCAATATCTTTTACGTTCTTAGCTAACAATGAAGTAGATGTAACAGTAGCAGGTGTCTTAAAAACATTAGATACTCATTACACAATTAGCGGATCAACAGTTACCTTTACTTCTGGTAACACCCCTGCTAATGGTGCTGCTGTTAAATTTCAAAGAGATACAAATATATCTGCAAAGAAAGTAGATTTTCAAGATGGTAGTGTTTTAACAGAAACAGATTTAGATACAAATAGTGACCAAGTATTATTTGCTCAACAAGAGATTACAGATAAATTATCAGGTATAGAAGAAGGAGCTACAGGAGATCAGACAAATGCAGAAATCAGAACAGCAGTAGAAGCTGCAACTGATAGTAATGTCTTTACAGACGCAGATCATTCTAAGTTAAATGCAATAGAAGCTTCTGCTACAGCAGACCAAACAGCAGCAGAGATAAGAACACTTGTAGAAAGTGCTAGTGATAGTAACGTGTTTACTGATGCTGACCACACTAAGTTGAATGGTATTGAAGCTAGTGCAACTGCTGACCAAACTAATGCTGAGATAAGAGCAGCAGTAGAAGCAGCTTCAGATTCTAATGTCTTTACTGATGCAGACCATACAAAACTAAATGCTATAGAAGCAGGTGCTACAACCGATCAGACTGCTAGTGAAATAAGAGGATTAGTTGAGTCGGCTTCTGACAGTAACGTATTTACAGATGCAGACCACAGTAAATTAAATGCAATAGAAGCTAATGCTGATGTAACTGATGCCACTAATGTAGATGCTGCTGGTGCAGTAATGAACAGCGATCTTGATACTAAAGGTGAGATCTTAGTTGGTGATGGCTCTGGCGATCCTTCAGCCCTTTCTGTTGGACAGAATAACTATGTATTAACTGCTGATAGTAATGAAGCTACAGGTGTTAAATGGGCTGCTGCTCAAGGTGGTGGTGGTGGTGGTGGAATAAGTAATGTTGTTGAAGATACTACTCCACAATTAGGTGGTAACTTAGATGTTCAAGCTAGTGAGATTAATACAAGTACAACTAATGGCAATATAAAATTAAATCCAAACGGTACTGGTGTTGTTGAAGTAAAAGGTGATGGCAGTAGTGCTGATGGAACAGTACAACTTAACTGTTCACAAAATAGTCATGGTGTAAAAATTAAATCACCAGCCCATAGTGCAGGTGCAAGCTATACATTAACTTTGCCTGTAAATGTTGTTAATGGTCAGTTCTTAAAAACAGATACAAATGGAGTTTTAAGTTGGGCTGCTGTTGATTTAACTGCTTTAAGTGCATCAAACTTAACTTCTGGAACTGTACCAGATGCCAGGTTCCCTGCAACTTTACCAGCTATTAGTGCAGCTAACCTAACTTCTATACCAGCAGGTAACTTAACTGGAACTGTTGCTGATGCGAGGATCTCTGCTCTTACATCATCTAAACTGACAGGTGCTTTACCTGCTATTGATGGGTCAGCTTTAACAGGTGTTGCATCTACAACTGGTGGTGGTGCGATCTACGAGAATAGTGCTACGATTAGTGCATCACGAACAATCCCTTCAGGGTCTAATGGTATGAGTGCAGGTCCTATTGCCGTAGCAAGCGGAATTACATTAACTGTCAGTTCTGGCAGCGTCTATACAGTAGTTTAATTATGGCAATTTCTATAAACGGATCTACAAATGTTATATCTGGTGTAGCCGTTGGTGGACTTCCTGATGGAATAGTAGATGCAGATATGCTTGCTGCTAATGCTGTTACTGCTGCAAAACTTGCAAGTGGTGCAGTTGGGAAATGGACTCATGTAAATTATACCTCTATAGGAACTGGTGGAAGTTATACATTCTCAGGAATACCAACTGATGCAATCGCTCTTCGTATAAATTTTATAAATCTATCAAGTAATACAGGTTCTAATGGAAGTGAAAGTTATGCAGCATTAAGATTAGGTACTGCTTCTGGTCTTATTGATAGTTATAACTCTATTGTTAGTTATCTTGAAACTAGTTATCAAAGAGTTGATACATGGACAAGTAGGCATATGTTATACAATGAGAATTATGGAAGAGCAGAAAATGTTTTTAATGGTCAAATTCAATGTTGGAAAACTGCTGGTACGGATAGATGGAATATAATGTCAGATGTAACTAGAGGTAATAATTCAACTTATTATTGGGGTCAGGGTTATTGTAATTTAGCTGCAAATATTACACAAGCTCAATTATTTTTAAATACTGGCTCATTTGATAATGGTTCAGCATCACTAAGTTATTATCAAGATTAATATGAAAAATACTACACTTGACATACAAACAGGCAAAATAACAGAAACAACAATTTCTGATACACCGCCTACAGATGCAGAAGCACTTGCAAATTTAAGGTCTAGAAGAAATTTATTATTAGCTGAAACTGACTATTTAGCACTTGCAGATCATACACTTACAGACGCAATGAAAACTTATAGACAAGCTCTTAGAGACTTACCAGCTAATACTGCTGACCCTCACAACGTAACTTATCCAACAAAACCTAGTTAACCATGACAGCAAAGATTAAACTAAACGCAGCATCAGGTGGTGGGTCTTTCAGCTTACAAGCACCCTCTTCTTCTGCTAATAACAGAGTTATGACTCTTCCTGACGTTGCAGATGGTAACCTTTTAACGACATCAAATTCACAAGTTGTCTCAGTTAATAAAACAGATACTTTTTCTACTAACTCAACAAGTAAAGTAGACATTACGGGAATGAGTGTATCAATTACACCATCTTCAACTTCAAGTAAAATCATGGTTTTTGCTGAAATAAATCATGGTGGTTATGATTATAATTTTTATCTTGATTTACTAAGAGATTCTACTCGTTTAAGAATACCTGCAAGTGGTAATAATCCAGCTACTATTCAAGCACCGGGAATAAGTGAAGCAAGTAGTTTTCTTTGGACTACGTGGACAAGAACTATAGCTCTTTTAGACAGTCCAGCAACTAACAGTTCTATAACATATAAATTGCAAGTTGCCTGTCAAAGTGGTGGATATTTTTATTTAAACAGACCAAGAAGAAGTGGTAACTCTGTTGATGGTGTTTGTGGTTCTACTATTACAGTTATGGAGGTAGCGGCATGAGTTTAGACCATGAAGCAATACGCAAAGCATATCCTGATGCTGTATCTATTGATGATTCTACAGGAGCTTTCAAAGCAGACGGCTCACAGATAACACTTGTTCAATCTGATATTGACGCTGCAAGAGTTACGTTAAATGCTGAAGCTGCTGCGGTTAAGTACAAAACTGATAGACAACTTTTATATCCATCTTTAGGTGAATTTGCAGATGCAATGTACTGGAATAGTAAGGGTGATTCTAGTAAACTAACTGCATACTATACAGCTTGCGAAAAAGTCAAAACCGACAATCCAAAACCTAGTTAATTATGTCAGAGATCAAGGTAAATTCGATAAAAGGGGTAGGAGCTAGTGTTGCTGCTATTACCGTAAATAATTCTGATGGAACGTGTACTGCCAATATTACTAATAAACCTAATCGTAATTTAATAATTAACGGAGCTATGCAAGTGGCTCAACGTGGTACAAGTTTTTCTGCTGTACAAAATACTTTTACTTTAGATAGATTTAAGTTTAAAAGAGAAAGTACTGCTGCTAATTTTACTATGGCACAATCTACTACTTCTCCAGATGGTTTTGCAAAAAGTCTTAAAATGACTTGTACGGCTGCCGATACTTCAACTGCCCATAATGAATTTGTAATGGTGCGTTATCACGTTGAAGCACAGGATTTACAAAGTTTAGGTTATGGCACAGCAGCAGCAAAGCCATTAGTTCTCAGTTTTTATGTTAGGTCAAGTCTAACAGGTACTTATAATATCAATTGTGTACAAAACGACAATTCAAATAGAATATATAGTCGAACTTATACTATAAACTCTGCTAACACTTGGGAGAAAAAGACTATCTCTATTCCAGCAGATACTTCAGGTTTTTTTAATGATGATAATGGTGCTGGATTACAGATTAATTTTTCTTTAATTTTGGGTTCTACTTACAAAGGTGGTGCAGTTAGTACAGCTTGGGAAAGTTATGCAAATTCAGTATTTGGTTCACAACATGGAGTAAATTTTGGTAGTAGCACATCAAATGATTGGTATCTTACAGGAGTTCAATTAGAAGTAGGCAGCGTGGCAACAGATTTTGAGCATAGGTCATTCGGTCAGGAGCTTCAACTTTGCAAACGCTATTACGAGGTTTTTAATCCAGGTTTATACGTGTTAGGAAGATATAGTTCTGGTTCAACTGGAGCAGCATATAATTTTCATAGTTTTGAAGTAGAAAAAAGAGCAGCACCTACAAGTTCATTTTCTGGTACTTTCACTAGTTCTGGTGGTTATGCTGGTGATCCTGTCTTTTTTCAGCCAGATACTCGTGGAGTTGCAATTTATTCAACAAATACAGTTGCGAGTGGTGGGATATTATACTTAGATGATAGCGGTAGTGCATTTTGTAAATTTGATGCGGAGCTTTAATTATGTCTTACACTTATAAACAATTAAAAAATCAGTTAACTAACGAAATTGATACAAAAATGATTTTAAGAAAAGAAGATAATGCTTTTATCCCATTTAATGAAGCAAACACCGACTACCAAGAATACTTGGAGTGGGCTAAAACTAATACAGCAGAGGAGGCAGACTAATGGGACTAACCAAAACACAATCAGGTGGACTTGAAGATCAATCTGTAACTTTAGATAAATTACCTCATGGTGATGGATCTAGTGATGGTAAGTTCTTGCGAGCAAACAACGGAGCAGATCCTAGCTTTGAAACAGTAAGTACAGACTTAGTTGCAGATACAAGTCCACAGCTAGGCGGTAACTTAGATGCTGGAAGTCACAGTATTATTTTTGATGATAATAGTAAACTAAAACTTGGAAACAATAATGACCTACAAATTTATCACGATGGAACGAACAGCCACCTTCTAAATACTACAAACGCTTTAATTATTAGATCAGATGCTCTTAGGTTGAATGATGGTGGCAATACTGAGACAATGATAAAAGCAGATGCTAACGGAGCAGTAGAGCTATATCACGACAACAGTAAAAAGTTTGAGACACACGCTAATGGTGCTCAAGTTCAAAATGCTGGTGCAGACACTACATTCTTTGTTACAGGTGCAGAGGGTCGTAGTTCTGAGATCCAATTCTTAGCTGATGAAGGTGATGATTATGCTGATTACAGTCGTATACATAAAGATCAATCTACTGGAAAACTACATTTCCAAAACTATGCAGGTGGTGGTTGGGAAAATAATTTAGTTCTTGTTAATGATGGAGCAGTAGAGCTATATCACGACGACGTAAAACAGGTAGAAACTACCGAGAATGGAATCCTTTTACCTAAAGGTTGTATTCGTGGCCTAGGTGGTAATAAAGTTATTATTGGTGGTACTATAGACCCTAGTCAAGATAGGACTTGGAATTTTTCTTTTAATGGTAATGCTAATGGAACTAATAATGGGGTTGTGTTTAACGTAAAATTTTATATGAACCATTGGAATACTGGTGGTTATTATAAATACATTGAAAATATTATTGTTACCAGAGGAAACACAACAGCATTTGAAAGAATCAATCTAATAAATAATGTAGGTACAGGTAGTACTGGTTGGACAAATGGACATATAGATAATCAAATTGTCCTTAGTGGTGGAACTATAGATGGTTCTAGTTCACATTTGTTTAAAGTTAAATATGATGCTGACGGAGCACCTAGTTATACTTCTGGTTATTATTTAGAAGTTAACTACAGTAATCAAATAGGAACAATAACTATTACTTAATTATGAATTATTATTTTGAAAAAGATTCAAGAAAATTTAGTTTTTCTTGTGATGTTGAAGTAGGATATGATCCAACAAAACACGTTAAAGTTTGGGTAGAAGATCCTTCTACAATAGATATGTTATTTAGTTGGACTTTAGATTCTGACGATAAAACCTTAATTAAAGGAGCAGAGTGTCACGCACCTGACTGATTATGCCAAAGCCACTAGATCTCCTCATAAAAAAATACGAAGAACAACTTCTTCTAATTCAAAAACAAAAGAAAG